>TARA_R110000851_G_scaffold131429_5_pt1 | contig 40865 bp, 93 predicted proteins | sample TARA_R110000851 | Tara Oceans TARA_R110000851 (sample SAMEA4397627) | marine metagenome | biome: Polar Biome; feature: [DCM] deep chlorophyll maximum layer (ENVO:01000326); material: water (ENVO:00002006), including particulate matter (ENVO:01000060) such as... | depth 17 m
TCTCTTTGCACTTACAATAGCATTAGGAGATAGTAAACAATTTTGACAACACTCTTTATAAACTTTCATATTTTACCTTTCTTTTCTTATCATCAGGTTTGTTTTATGTCACAAATATAAGACATATTTGTGACATATACAAATAAATAAAGCTAAAGTTACCCTTTAGCTTTATTTGAAATTCTTGTTGCGCTTAGCATGAAACCTAGATTTAGGTCTATGGTTAAAGTCTTCAAATTTTTTAAGTAATTTTTCTTTATTTTTATTTTTTTTGGATATGGCCTCATAAAGAGTTACAGCACCTATAATTATATTAGCTATAATAAAAATCTCTATACTCCACCAATTAAAATCCTTATCTTTTACTAGGTATAAAATAAGTTCAATTAAATACCATAATAAGGATAAATTCGCTACTATAACTGATAATACTTTTACTATTAATAAACTAATTCTTTTCATTTTATTTAGGTTGTTTTATAAATTTAACTTCTTTTCTTTTCATCACGTTTATTTGAAATTCTTGTTGATAATATTTTTAGTAATATGTTAACTACCTTAAATTTAAGATTATCTATGGTACTATTATTCATTATAACAAAATCAGAATATTTGAATACATCGGCAGTGTTAGAAGTATTATCTTCTCTAGGCTTTCGATAATCATATATACCAATTATGTGGTCAAATGAACCTTCCTTTATTGCCTGTTCTACTTCTTCATAATTTCTTAGACCAACATATATGTCAGCAATTTTTAAGATATCTTTTACGAGTCTTAATTTGTCTTCACTATTATAAAGGGTGATTTCGTCATACCATTTTTTACGATGATTTACTCTATCTTCATATGCTTCTTCCTTACTTCTATATGAAAGGTTATATTTTTCCTCTAACACATCCTTTAAGAATATGTCTACTGCGGTCCATGAACTGCTGGCAAACTTTAAATTAGTTTCTTCACAAAGAATTTCAGCTAATGTATCTTTTCCATGCCTAGCATCACCCAATATTAGTATCTTTGGATTAACCTTTTTATTATTTTCCATTTAAATTGTTTTATTTATTACACCAGTTTTGAGAATTACATTTCAAAACTTTCATTCATCATTTGCTGTACCTCTTCAATACCTTCCATTATCTTTTTAAATGGTTCATCCAGCCTTTCAGCTGGATAATGGTATATGTGTCCATAATCTTCTAAACCTCCTAAGAAGTCATGCATTTCGCTTATTTCAAAAGCTTTAATTTCTTTAATATCCATTATCTTTCATTTGGGAATTGTGGTAGGGTTCGCCAATGCGTATAAGGTAGATGTGCCTTTGTGCTATTTACCCCACCAGTTGTCATCCAACACTTCTTATCTTCGTACCACCAGACAGTATCCATGCAGCTAGGACTACTTCGTGAGGTGGTTTTTCATCTTTAAATTCGACCCATTCCTTACCAGTAACAGTTTCCATTATGAAATCATCAACTTGTTCTGATGCCAATACTTCAAATCTATTAATATTAGGTTTCACACCTCTATTAAACCACAACTTTAACTTCTTAAACTTCATGTTCTATACCAATTAACTCGTTAGTCTACTATCATGAAATTATGACCAAAGTATGCAAGGTTGGGGTTATCACCATAACCTAATTCTTCAACCATATTTACAAGTTCTGTATCGCTCAATTGTTCTAAATCAGTTAATTTTTTAATAATAAGACTTTTAGCTTCTGCTCTTGTAATATCAACTGTACTTTTCCACCCCATAATTAGGTTATTTTATATTAATATTTAACTAACGGATTCACTGTAAAATAAGGTTCTCTACCTTTTAAACCTTTCCCTACAATTCTAAAGAATTGCCTATCCGCAGATTCTTTTTGTGAAACGCATTCATGTGGTGTGAAAATGCTTATCTTTGCAACCTCACCCTTTTTCATTAACTTACCAGTGTGCTTAGGGTACTTATCAATGTACTCACTTAAATCCCCATCTTTTGTATATGATTTTTCTATCACATCCCAATACCTACAACTGTTAGATATATTATTTGCGATTAATACTTGTGTGGTATCATCCAGTAAGGTGTTATCTTTTCCACCCCAAGAAGAACCACCACCACTTCCCCATCTGTTCTTACTGTTTACTCTACCTACTTCAATATGAACATTTCTATCAATACCTTTTGAGTTGTAACCTCTTTGAGATTGACCGACATTCACGAAAGATTCATCTATTGTTAAAAATCCAATCTCTCCTTTTTCTAAGAAATTATCATTTATTACTTTTGAATATGACTCAAATTCTTTAGGTAAAGAAGAACTATCACCTTGAATAAAAGGCATCATATTACACTTTAAACCTTGTGGTTTTGGAAACTCTATTACGTTTGTTATCATCTTATTGTATCATTATTTTTTGTTATTAGATATAATGGCTTAAATGTTTTAACTTCACAAGCGACATTAGACATTGACTGAAACATTAGACGTATAAGCTCTTCTTGCTTTATCATCTTCGGTGCCTTGCCACTTACATTTTCTCTTTGTGCATTCGTAGCCTTGTGCCACATCTCCACTTCTTGTATATTTACGCTTTCTACCCATTAGATATAACATTTAACTATGTAAGCTTCATAATCATAAAGATTAACTGAGTAATGTGAGTATTTAGGGTTAACTAAATACTCAATTTCTTTCCCACTTTTTACGTTTTCACTTTTCCAAATCCAATCACCATCTTCATTTAGAGTTGGTTTGGTTAAAACTTTGGATTTGATTCCGATTCCCATATCATATTCATAATGAATATCACCGACCTTTATTTCTTCTACTATTACACTTCCTTTTGTGTGTGTCATTATCATATATTTAAAACCTTCTAATCTTTTTCATCTTGAATGAGTATTGTAGCCCTAAAAAACCACTAGCATCTAATTGTAGTCCTTGTATGGTATAGTTAGCATCATTACCATATAATGTATTTTTATCTACTCTATGTGATAATTGACCAATGGCAACTACTTTTAAGTTTTCAATTATTGGATATGATAATGTCGTTGAGCCAGCAAAACCAGTATAGGCTGCCTTAATTGTTCTATCATTAATGACTACACCATTAATCACATCTCTTATTTGTGAATCTCTGACAGTCATCCCCCAATTACCTAATACAGTTATTGCAAACTTGTTATTATTAAAGACCCGAAACCGATTAAATGTGTAGCCAAAGTTAATTGAGTAGCGATTATAAGCACCACCCTTTAAATCAGCGTGTTCCCATTCAAGACCACCTAATAAATAACCATAATCACCTTGATTATTTTGTAAGTCAGTTCTTAGGATAATATTAGTAGTAAAAGGATTGTTTCCTTTGTCATCTCCAAACGTAGCAAGCTTTGCATCTTGGGCTAAATTTACTGCTATCATCCCTTGCCCTAAGAGTGTTAATGGTAGTAACATTAGTAATAAGAATAAATTTTTCATTGTTTTATTTTTAAGTTAATTTTATGTTCAAATATACAACTTTTTATTAAACCATCAAAATTTTTGGTTACTTTTTATTATTATATGTGTAAAATAAAAAATTCCACTACATTGAATAGTGGAATTTTAAGTACTCAGTTTTATTAATTTTAATGTGAATCCAACCAGCAAAGTCGTCTCCACTATAACCACCATTACAATATTGGTCAACCCAGATTTTCTTCATAAAATCACCTTCACCTTCTTGCTCGGTTTCTTTGTCAGGAGTAACACTTGTGATTTCAAAATCAGTTGTATAATCACAATCTTCTATATATTCTATGATGTCATTATATAAATCGTCAGAAACATTATTCTTAACGATTAACATAGATGCAACTCTTTTCTTATCTTGTTCCATTTCCCATTCAATTAATGGTGCCATGGCTTCATCCAATTGCTTTTTTTCAGCGTCTGAAAGTTTGTGTGAATTTTTTTTCATAGTATTTTTATACGAATTTACCGAAGTATTCAATATTTAACCTAGGTTTATCAAGACCCTTAGTCCTGATATATTTCCCCTCTTTTATTAACTCTACTTCTTTAAGATGAAACTTTTTTATTCTTTCATTATTAGTTTTAGTAAAACTTTCCTTAACTACTTTTTTATATCTTTCCAAATCTCTTGGGAAAAATTCTTCAACATTTACGTGGATTACATCACCCAACTTAAATGGATTAGCATATACGTCATACATAGTGAAAATATCTTCCTCTACCCCATCAATTTCAACCCATACCGAAACATTTATTCCTGATTCTTGAGCTTTATATAATTTTTCTAAATCATCCATAAATTCATTTTCTTAATGAGTTAACTAATAATATTAATGTTGGTACACCAACAACTAAAATCCCGATTGCTATTGGTATTAAAACTTCTGGTTTAGGTATAATGCCACCAAAGATACCCATCATGATAGTTATAAAGCTAATGATAGTCATTGTAAGGTATATCATTATCATTATACTTTTAAATGTTTTCATAGTATTTTATTTAGTAGGTGGGTATAATTCTTCATATAATGTTGATAAATCTGGTGTTGGTAACTCTGAACGTTTAGTATTTACTTTAATAAAGTCATTTAACGTTCTATTAGAATCTTCTTTAATAAATTCAATTAACCTATTAGTTTCATCTACATTAAAGGGTAAACAAATAGTCTCATTTAATTCAATGATTTCCAAATGACTATCATGAATGACACAACTCTTATATCCATGACTTTTAACAAATGGAGTGCCCATCAGAGATAGCTCATATTCTCTAGTACCATCGGCATAAACACCAACTCCATTACCATTTTTATAATCACATTTGATTTTTGTAATTGGTAAGGTATAACCTTTATAGATTATAGCATAATCTTCTTTTACTTTTGCAATCCCAGTGTGAGTCTTCATATTATTCCCAATCAATTTTCTTACACCATCTTTCTTTGGCTGATTTATATATCAAACCTATCTGTGTTCTTGGCTCACCTTCATCATTTGTTAACGGTGGTGCCATGTCTCTAATAACATTGAACCCATTTGAGATTATTTCAAAGAGTGTAAATACAATAAAACATATACCTACTATTATAGCACCAGCAATACTAAGTGTTATAGCTCCAATCCCCATAACAGCAAATGAATTAAGATATATTTCAAATAGTGATAGTTCATGCCAATAGATGAAATCATTAATTATCGGAGCCTCTTCAACAACAGCATAACCTACAAGGATACACGTAAACGTAAGGAAAAGAGAAAGACCCTGACTTTTGAATCCGTAAGTGTCACTATCATGTCTATTCTTAGGGAATGCCCAGAATAATAATCTTAAAATAGATGCATGTAGTGTCACTAAAAAGACGATTGCAGAGATTATAAGTTCTCTTTTGTAAGAACATGTATCAGGTGCATTTTTCTTAAACATTATTTTGTGTAAGAAGTATAATGGACCTGATTCTTTAAATGTTACTGATTTCATAGTTTGTTATTTTTATAGTTTATTATTTTATATGCACAAATATACATAATATATTTAACCCCACCTAATTAATTGTTATAAAAATTCGTTATTATCTTTAAAATTTATTTTAATTTGCACTGGATTCTCAAATGGGCAATCGAAACCAAGTGCTTCATTCCAGAAGTTTCCATCGGAGTCTTGATATTCAACAAAGTGATTTTGCCTATCTATTTCAAAGGTAAAGACGTAATCCTTGATTGTTTCATCATCTTGTTTAATTCTAAATTTCTTTTGAATTAGAGCGTCATTTTTAAATTTTTGTTGTAACGTTGACCCTTTAGATGTTACTGATTGAATCAGATTATTCCCCTTATCAAATTTATTTGCCACCCAGAACTTTTCTGTTTTGCTTCTAAATGGATATGGTTGGTCACCTAGATAACTATGGTAAACACTACTTAAATATGAATATAAAAGTGGCTGTTCACTATCACCGTTAAAATCATAATTAAATGCTTTATTAAAGATTCTATTTTCTATACATCTACCTAAATCATCATATATAAACTGTACAAGTCTATTCATTTCCTTATCTATGATGTTTTCACCATCGTCATTTAATTTTATATAAATTAAACCATCGTCAACTTCCAATTCATCATATTCTTTGATTTTAGCAATAATCAGAATTTGTTTATTGTCCTTTTCTTTCATATAAATAATTTTTTAAAGAACCTAATAATAAGGTTATCTTTCTTTTTTACTTTAGGTAATGTTACATCACATATCTTACCAGATTCTTGATAAGTATCTTTTACAAATCCACATTCCCTTAAGAACCCTTGACCAACTGGTGAGCCTAACCATTGAATTGTGGTGATTACTATTGACTCTTCTCGCCTCGATAAATACTCGCTTGGTGATAATCCATTTGATGGGAATACTATCATACTCATATCATTATCACCATGTTGCTCTATAAATTTATCGTGGAACTCTTTCTCTTTTGGATTAGACTTATGTCTATAAACTTTTAATCCTTTCATTTTTACAATTATTTATTTCTTTTAATTCCTAATTTTAAGAAGATTCGATTATTGAATCAACAACACTGACACAAGTAGAATCTTTGCGGATTAATGATTTCACTTCTTTTATTGTGTATAATTTTGTTTCAACGGTTTCAATGTCAATCATTCTACAATTCAATTTCTTCAATTAATTTTAAACTTTCTTGATTAATTAACCAATGTTGGAATTTTTCATACCATTTATAGTCTTGACTTTCATATACATGAATCTTATAATTAAACTCTTGCAGTCTAATTATATCATCTCTGGTAAACCAACCCCAGAGGTTATCTAATTCATCGGTAACTGATAAGTAACCAACTACTTCTTCATCATAATCCATTGGTAGTTTACTATTTAAACAAAAGTCAAACTTATCATGAATCAACCCAGTGAATTCACCATTGTAATTATACCACAATCCCTGTTTCGAGTTAGAGTTAGACACTCTATAAAATCTTCTAGTTTCCATCTTCTGTTTCTTTTACTTCTAAAGCATTAATGGCCCACTCATATACATCATCTCTCCATGATGTATCATTCATACCCCAAGTGTATGAAGAGTCCCTTAAACCAATTGGCATTACTATCACAAGTAACTTTTCTAATTCAGGGTTTGAATATGATGTGTTGGTTGCACTTAATAATACATCGTGAAAGTGGTTCCAATCATTATCACTATGTTCAGTCCTAGCCTTATAGATTTGATAAATCATATCAGTAAGGGTATCAATTAGATGAGTCTCACCTAAAGATAGTTGCTCTAGAGCCCTTTCAATTTCACTCTTCTTAATCATTAGATTTAATGGTGAATCATTTAACAAAAGGTAATAGGTTCTATCCTTATATAAACTAACATTTATAATTAAATGTGTTAAATTCCTAAGAGTCTGTTTGAAGTCCTCTATTAGGTCATATTTTTCTGCTTGCTTTGCCATAACTTTATTTATCTTCAATACTTAAATCAGGTAAGGACCAATCTGCAAGAAAATATTTACAACCTTTACATCTTTTAATACCATAAGTTTTTTGAGATACACAACGATGGCACCCACCATGAAACCTTATTTTTTCAGTAGAATCTGGTTCATCAAAAACCTTTTCAATATTTTTAATTCTTTCTAAATAACCCTCTTCTATTAAATCATTATGAGTAGAAAATTTTTTGAAACGATTAAAACTATCTTTTTCTTTTTGAATAAAATCATCTTTAGTAATTGGATTTTCTATCCATTTATTTTCTACTGGTTTTTCTATTTCTACGATATCAATATCTTCATAATCTATCTTAGGTTCAGTTCGCTTAAATTTTATCTCTATTCTGATTATCAGATAGATAACTAATATTAAAATAATGTAGTCCATTTTATAATTTTTATTTCATTGTTGCCAATCTCTCAGCTATTCGTTCACGTATGATTGCTCTATCGTATTCTGTTGGATGATAATCATTGTTCAACTCGTCTGGTATTCCACTCCAACATTCTTTATAATCGGTGACATTAAACCCACGAATTTTACATTCGTTATATAGTTTTACATATCTTTTATAGAGATAACCTAGTTTATCATAGAAAAACTTAACATGGCCAGTACCTAGAGTAAATGTATCAGGTTGACCTTTCATAGAGTATCTACCTTTATTAATACAATTAGGTATTCTCTTTATTTCTCTTGCCTCAGCCAGTAAATGTTTGTCACATAGCTCAGCTGGTGGGATTCCACAGTTAATGCGTGTCATGTTACTTTTCCTTAATTAATGTCATTAATATTAAGATTACCAATGAGGGGAAAAAAACCCACCACATTTCCTTAAAAATTTGCATTTGAGTTAGCTTATCGTTATCAAACCAAACCTTAAATACAGATAATAGTAATATTATTTGTAACCCAATTAGTACCCAGAATAATATCTCTTTTATTTTTTTCATAGTGTAAAGATAAAAAAAATATTTGGGGTTACCAAATATTTTTGATTATTTATGAAATTTACTTTTATTTTCGAAGTTTGTTTTTTTAAAGATTGATTCATCAATTTGCGAGATACTATATTTATTTATTATTACATTATCATAATCTCTAAAAGTTTTCTTATCTTTAGCATCATTAACTATTATGATTTCACCATGCTGACCATCGGCTATTGACTTAGCCAGTGTTACACCAGCTGCACCAGCACCTATAATGACGAATTTAGTTTTATCTCCCATTATTACGTATTTTATTAATCTTCTCTTTAACCATTAAAGTAATACCAATCCAATAGTATTTAAAGGTTGCTAATGTTCCACTAACAATGGCCCCACCAAATATTAAATCTAATAAGTCAAAATGTGAGTGAGTGTCACTACATGTTCCTATTGCGTGTAGAATAACTTCCATTATTTTAATTCTTCTGGTCTATTTTTTAAGAAAGCCAAGTCTTCGTTAATGATTTTATCTTCTAATGTTTCCACATATTCATCACCAAATCTATTTGATATTTCACTAATCATCGAGACTAATGCGTTTTCAATTAATTCGGGTTCATGTTCAGCATTTCGCAATTTAAACTCAACTCCCATTTTATTTAATCTATCAACTTCTAAGAATAAAGCTTTTTGGTATCGAGTATTTCTATATAAACTTAATAGAAGTTTATCTTTTATTTGCATGGTAAGAACATCAACGTTATCCGTAAAGGTACGTTGACCATCCTCATCATACATTACTGCTTGTATCTTATTCATATATATTTATTTCTTCAAAATTCTTATCATTTCCATACATACGTGTTATCTCATCATCAGTAGGAATATTTGTTGGTAGTGGCATATCAAATTTACCACCTTCCTTGTTACCAAATAACCAAACAAATAGTGAACCTATTCCGTAGAATATTAACCAGATTAGGTTAATCACTAATTGTAATACTAAACCTACTGTACCAAGTGTACCACTAAAATCAGCTGGTCTGTTATTAACAGCCGCACTTCTGAATGCTTTGGTCCAGTGCTCAGCCTCTAACGAGTACCTTGTTAAAGTCGTTGAACTGTTATCATTCGGCCTCCAATTATAATTCTGTCTTTCTCCTTGAGTTGCCATAGTATTATTCTTTAAATGTTATATGCAAATATACGAAACATTTGCGACATTTCCAAATTATTTGAGATAAATCTTATTCAACATACACCCAATCACGTATCTGCTTAAAGTATGGTTTTCCGTATACAATCAATGCTATCAATGCGCTTAATAACAATGTCCCAATTGATAATGCAAACCATATAGAAGCATATACACCTACTTCTTGATTTCCGTTAATTATTAAGTTAAGCACCATAAATATCAATTCACTTAATAATCCTAATATTCCTGTTATCAGCAAAATCTTCCAAGTACGTTGCATAAAACCGTATAAAGTCCATTGCTTTTTTTCTGTTTGATAATTCATTTCTTTACTCATAATTTCTGTTTATTAATTAATATATATCGTTTTTTAAATGTTTTCACTCTCTACTTCACATTCAACATCAGGCATAATACCAAATACCTCTCTTATTGTTTCTTTGCTATGTCCATCTATTTCTAAAGCCAATTCTATTGCGTTTCTAATAGCATAAGGGTAGTGGCAAGTTTTAGTATCTATTGTCACTATTGGTGTTTGGCTTTCGCTTTGGTTTCTTTCAATAACTATTTTCATCTTATCCGTAATTTTAAAAGTGGGTAACACTGTATATAGTTTATAAGCCCACTAAGTTTATATTCATTTAATTGTAATTTCTGCTATGGCTCACAAAACCATATACTCAACCGTATTAAATTTTGTTTTTAATTATCCGTTACTCCATTCATAAACGGTTTACCATCTATGTAATATCTTACTTTGGTTTCGTCATAAGGCTTAATCTCGGTATGATTTACCCACCCCTTTTGATTTACATTATTAGTTCCACCGCTCCAATCACCTTGTATTTCTACTGTTGTTTTTCTAATCCCAACCACTTCAAAAGGGGCTGCATCTGCTTTATGGTAAACCTTATCATCTAATTTAAAATCGTGCATATATTTATATTTTAGTTATTAAATCCGTACTACTTACAACAATGTATAACACATTAAAACGATGTGTTATACTAAACGTTATGATGCAATTAAAAAAGACATATAACAAAACCTAAAATCAATAAAGGTATTGCGTATCTAATTACATTTATCATTAATTCAAGAATTATTATTAACCCAAATATTATTTCGTTTTTCATCTTTACTGTTTTTAGCTTAAACGTTAAAATTTAATCCATATCTATTTTTCATAATTTTTGCTTTAGTGTTTGTTTAAGTTCGTGCCATATCTCAGGCTCGTGTTCTTTTAAGCATTTCATTATTCTTATTGCAGTAGCTCCATTCAACTGCATTTCACTTATTGTTATTTCTACTTCTTTACTCATTGTTTAGTTTTTTAAGTTCGCAAAATCTGACCATACCCACGCACGTTAGCATTAATATGAATACTCAATTTCGGTTAAGTTAAAAATTCTTGTCATACCTCCATCTTCAAAGATAATATCTACAAAGTGTTTTTCTAATCCATTAGAAGGTGTATGTTCCTTTATATAAACTACCATCCTTTTTGTTAGGTGTTGTACCTTTCCTATTTCTACATAGTCACAAGTAAAATCAAGTCCCATTTCTAGGCTTCCTGTTTGATGTCCGTTATAACTAACACTTTTAACTTTTAATTTCTTAATCATAATTTATTGTTTTTGTGGCGAAAAAATTAATGGTAACGCTGCATAAAAAACAGCTTTACATCCTACTTAATCGGTGGTTTATTTTGTTCTGTTTATGGTAACAACATTCGTGTTGTTACCAAAGCCCTTTCTTATACTTAACGTCCGTGATTATTTGATTGTAATTGGGCTTTGGTTAATTGCTTTCTTCATTACTTCTTACGTTTTAAGATTGGGTTAACTTGAATTTCAAAGTCTCTGATTGCTGCATTGATTAATTTCAAATCTTCCTTAGAGAGCTTCTGAGTACCTTTGTAACGGTCAGACACACCTTTCAGGGCTAAGTTACTTTGCATGGCGTAAAGCCTTGCTAAATTAAGCATAGTACGTTGTAATGGAATCACAAGACCATCTTGTTTCTGAATATCTTTTTGTATTTGTGTTTTACCGTACCTACGAGGTGTTTTTTCTTCAACAATTTTCTGGTAAGTGTCAAGTAAATCTTCTTTGTTTAAGATTACGTCTTGAAACACTTCCCTTAAAAAATCGATTGTTTCGTCAGCTAATTGATTTGCTTTTGACGCTTGAGATAACTCACCTGAGTTATACTTCTTACCAAACTTCTTTTCATATACTTTTTGTAGCATTGAATCTTTATTGATTGTACCTACAGTTTTGATTGCATTGAACTCTAAAGTTTCCATAAATATGGTTTTTAAATTATTATGGTACAAATATAAGAAGAGTATTTGATACTACCAAGTTTTTACCTGGTTATTTTCCAGAAATTTGTTTAATGATGAATCTTTTATAGTTAGGGTTTGATTCCCCTAAATAATACCAGAGTCTTTGGCCGTTAGTAAGTCCATCCCAATGAACACCACACCAAGCTTTAACTTTCTTTTTAAGTTTCCTAGGGATTCTAGAATCGCCATAGAACGGTGATATTGTTTCAGGTGCGGTGAAGTGTTTATCTATACTCATATAAATTTTATTTAGAGTAAGTTAATTCAAAGTCAGTTAATAACTCAGCACCCATGTATTTTCTACCAACATTTGTGGTTTTTATTAAACCATTTCTCTCTAAGTCAGATAATAAGCTAATAGTTCTACCTGAAACACCAACTGTTTCTTTTAAAGAATTCTTTTGTAATGCCCAGAATAGGCAAGATTGGTATAACTCTACTGTTCTTCTTGATAACCCTAAATCTTTAGTAATCTTTTTACCAACTGCCTTGTAATTATCATAATTCAATACCATAACTTATATTCTTTAATTATTATGATACAAATGTAAGAAAAAAAAATGGAACCCGCAAGGATTCCATTTATTAATTTTTATTTTCTTTTGACCTATCAATAATCTCTTGAATTATTTCTTCATGCTTTTCGAGTATTTCAACATAACGTTTTTTAGTTTTATCTACACCCCTTTCCATTGCACTAATAAAGGATTCTAAGAGTGTATGATTCACTTTTGCGTCTCTCCGAGTATATAAGATGTCTTTTAGTTTCATCATCATCATATGTGAGTCTGACATATAATCAATTTCAGCACCTTCAATGTTGTGATAATGATTTGACAATTCTCTATCTATACTTGATAATTCGTCTTTAGACTTTTGTTTTAATACTTGAAGTTCATCAAATGTCTCATGAATTAATTCAATCTTTTTTTTGATTTCATCAGTTTTAAGTCTCCACTTCAATTTACTTTCCTTGTCTACCTATCGTATTTGTTATCGTAGATGATAAACCCATTAAGGTTTTCTCAATTTGACCAATTTCATCTTCATCAAATGAATAAGAACCACCTTCATCGTTGGTTATTTTATTCAATTTCTTTCTAAATTTAGACCTATTTGTAGCTTCACTATTACCAGTCCAATCTTCCCCAGTCATTTTACGGACAACCGCTGCATGATTAATAACATCATTACCTATTAATAACTTTGTAATTTTCTCAGTCTTATTTTCTTTCGCAGAATCATCAGAGCTTTTTGTCGATTGAACTGGAGCTTGATGAGGTTTTACACCAGCTTCTTCAATGGTATTTTCTCTGAGTAGGTTTTTTATATCTTCTTTTTTCATTTTGAATTACTTTATTTACTATAAATATACTAAAAGAAAAGAAACATTACAAGAATTCCAAATTTTTTGGGTTATTCCAAAATTGTGGGAACCCGTATTTTTTATGTAATTTACCTTGACCTTGATGCCAATTAACTCCCATGTTATGAAGTGAGAAATTGGTTAAATTTCCTTTTATACCAGTATTAACGTACTCAACTTCTTTACCACATAGTTCATTACAATTTATTGCTGGCATACTAGTCATATTGATTTGGGCACAGCCTTTGGAATAAACCTTATTCATTGAAAACCAGTGACCAGATTTAAATAACTCACCACCCTTGAATCCTTTATAGAATTTAGGATACCATTTACCATTGTATAATTCTAAATTGGTTAGGTGATACTGACCAAGATTATCTAACGCTAAAAAATAATCAGTAGCGTTAAAATAACAATTGTCCCTATATTTAAGTAGTTCTTTCATATAGGGACAAATGTAATAAAAAAATATGGAATAAAAAAATATTAGTTACTTTTATTTCTTAAAGAAATTTTAAGTCTTCTAAGTGCTTTATCTCTTATTTGTCTAATTCTCTCACTTGAAACGCCTAACACAAAACCAGTGTGCTTTAAAGATAACGGTTCCTTCCCATCAAACCCAAATAAGAATTTAATTACTTCACGCTCCAATTTATCCTCAAGTGTATTCAAGATTAATTCACGATTATAGTTAATGTCATTTTCATTAACAAAATGAGTTGGTTTTAAAACTTTATTATCTGCAATTAAATCACCATAAGTATCTGATGAGTTAGATTCTCCCACTGGTCTATCCAATGATTTAGTTCTATTACCTACTGTTTCAAAATAAAACTCCACTTCACTTTTTGTGAACTCATCAACACACTCATTTAGAATGTCATGGTATGTTGCCTCATGTTGTAACTTTTGTTCTAACTCCTTACACTTTTGATTAATCTTATAGTTTGTAGAACTTTTATTACTTGGGATTCTGATTATAGAATTCTCAGTAATAAATGATATAATATCTCTCCTAATCCACCATACAGCATAGGAAATGAACTTAAAACCTCTTGATGGGTCAAACTTCACTGCGGCTTTCATAAGCCCCATATTACCTTCATTAATCAAATCTTCAAGGGTAATATCTTTGGTTTCATATTTCTTAGCGACACTAACAACAAATCTTAAATTGTGTTTAACTAATTTTTGTCTAGCACGCTCATCATTTTCTTCAAATGCTAGTACTGATAATTCATATTCTTCATTTGTAGTTAACAATGGTATTTGAGATAACTCAAATAAGTATTTTTTTATTGATGTGGTGTTTTTTTTTGTAATAGATTCTGATGTAGTTTCTAAATTTCGCATAGTAAATTAAGTAATTTTTTAAATATTGTTATTATAAAGGTGCTGTGGCAAATAAATGCTGTATTACAGCACCTTAATGACTTGAATCTTTAGAGCGAACAACATGGTTAATAGTCACCTTAATTGGTTGTTTATCGGCCCATGCTTTGAATACTGGGTGATGATTATCTCTATCATCCCAAAACTCTATTTCTTCTAACTCTGGAAATCTATCTTTTAAAGATGAAAGTACTCTCACTTTGTAATTCAAAGTATCATTTTCTCCACCTTTAAGTGAAAACCTTTTATCCCCATTTAAGATTACATCATCGAACTCAAGACCATGCTTATCTAAAATAGCTTTAACTTGTTTTATCAATGGTATGATTCTACCAGTACATAAAATAACAAAAGTATCTTCTTCAGATTTTACTCTTTCATACTCAGAAAGAATATCTGAATATAAGTTGTTTTCAAATACATTGATGTCTAAAGTTTCTCGCTTGGACCACCAACCTTTATGTGGGTAGTCAGTACCAGTCTTTTCTTTCCATACTATTTTCCCTTGTTCTGGGCCAATAGTATCCACAAGAGTTCCGTCCATATCAATTATGGCTACTTTTCTCACTGAATTTACTTTCATTACTATGATTTTTAATTATTAAAGGCAAAGATACCCTTTTTTTTCGATTTAATAAAACATTAGCCAACTTTTTTTGTGGCACATTGGCAACCACTTGGAATAGTACTACTTAAAGTAACATATTCTACCTTCCCTATTCTTATAAAAGATTGAACTAATTCATTCCAATCTTTGCAACAATATTGTGATAAATCACTTTTTATTTGAATTTCATCATCGTTGATAATCTCGTTGAAAAAGTTACCGTAATCTACTTTTTTAATTAGCTCTAAAACTGCTGGTCTATCAGTAGGGTGTGCAGCATGGAAATGACCATCACCGTCCATTATTGTTAGTATTCTCATGGGTTGAAACGTTTAAAATTCTTTGTTAATTGCGTGTACTATAAATATCAAAAATGAGTCAAAAAGGTTGTAAAAATAAGTTAATTTATTAACATTTTACACCTAAAATTTGATATATAAACCTAATTTATCTCTGAAAGCAATCAGTGCTTCAGCATTTCCCATAGCATCATCAACTGGGTTGTGTGTATGCTTTGTTTTACGGTACTTTTGCTTCCAATCACGGTTCTTTCTAGCATCTTTTACAAGACCACAATACAAATCTCCAATCCTTCTAGCTGAAAAACCAAATGGGTTATTGTTAATGTATTTCCAGAAATAGAAGTTAATCCATTGCCAATCAAATGCTGGGTTATCTGAAATGAATTGTGCTCTACCATTACCATTATTTTCTTCGACCCATTTAGCAAATGCTTCCATTACTTCCTGTGGGTCATCAAACCCTTCGTGTTCTTCTCTACTAAATCCCGATACTGCTAACGCTTGAGGCTGCCAAGTATCACATATTGGTCTAACTTTACCATAAAAGGTAACAGTTGGTTCACCTACTTTAACCGCACCAAAGCTAACCATACTACCTATGGCTGGACTTTGTGCATCACTTTCTACATCTACACTAAACAAACTCATAATTCTATTTTATTTTTATTCCTAATTCTATATTGTCTTTAAGAAATTCTATTACTGTGTCGGCTGTACACCATTTAGTAAACATTAAATTAATTCCATGTTTTTCTAAATAAACGGCTTTAATTGCCCCACCTTGAAATGTACCTAGATTATTCAATGTATTCACACCACACTCTATTGAACCGCATTGAAATGGCTTCTGTGGTGTTGTTGGTATTACACTACCTTCCTTTAAAGGGTTGTGAGTATGAATTATAAAATCATACTCTGAATTCTCTTTAAGTAATAGATATTGACTTCTAGCACCTACTGACGCTTTTTTATCCCCATAATAAGAAAATGTATTATCACTCTCTTTCACATGAACATAAGTCATTCCATTTTTAATTACATCATTATGATTTACAAGCCTTTGTGATGAGACAAAAGAGCTTCTACCATCAGTAGTTTCACGATTTCTATAACAGAAATGTCCTGGTGTAAATCCATTACCATTATTCTCAATATACCCACCATTATTAATCAAGAATTTCATTACAGATTTAAAGTTTACTGGTGCATCCTCAAATGACCTATTTTCACATTTAAAAAACTCACCTCTATGATATGTTAGGTTTTGTCTCATACGAATCATATCACATAATTCATTAATCACATCTTCCCTATTAGTAGTCTCACCATAAATTGTTTCTTCTGGTGTAATAATCATATTATTTCTAGTAACTGTATCATTAGCTAAGACTAAGTTACATTTACTCTTCTTCATCATCTTTAAAGCAATTAAAAATTGATTCTCTGATGATTCATAAGTTGTTGTCTTAAAACCCACTAGGAAGATGTCAGGGCGTGCCTTTCTAATCTTACCTATAAGTTTATCAGTTGGTGTTAAACTAAGTGTTAAACCACCCTCAGATGTCTTTAAACGCTTACCATGCCACCCATTCTCATTCTCATCAATGGGTAATGCTTTATAATCACATAAAGCTGCATTCATTACTATGGTCCCTACTGTTTCATCTTTAATCAAATCATCAATTAAGTCTTCAACATCTTTATTGGTAATCATTGTTGATTGAGAATGACACATTTTGGTTAAAAATAACTCCCCACCTAAATTGTTATGAATTTCCCTTGCTGTTTTACCAAATGCTGGTGCCGCTAAACTTAAATGATTCCTTATTGGTTCAAACGTACCACCACCAATTACTATAATTCTTTTTGACATTTTATTGCGTTTAAAACGTTATTAAATAATTCTTCAAGACCACCATTATTTTCTATTACCACATCACACCAAGAATGGTCACCCATTTCATTTTCTGAGTTATGTGTTAAACCTGTGTCGGTCATCATGTAACTTTTCATATTTCTTCTTTTATTTTGTACTCAACCCTTTCAATTATTGTGTTTCTAGTTGGGTAAACTGATTTAACTTGATGATTAAATTCAAACTCTAAATTATCGGGTGAGACTTGAAAAAAGTATATGTTATTATCTTTAATCTCGAAATGACTAGCTGTTATTACCGTTTCATAATATTGAGGTGTTCTATATTTATTTGAGGTTAAATATAATATTTTTAAATGATATTTGTTCATAATTTATATTTTATCTAGCAATACTTCCATCTACATTAATACTAATTATCGCATCAGCTATCTCAAAAGCGGTTGATATAATTTTTAATTTACCATCCATATCAGAACCTTCATCTTTAGTTATTAACGAATCTGAGCATATGAATTCACTTATTTTAGATTTACCAATATTAACACTAGCTTTCCCACTCAAAACTGCGTGAGTAACCAATACTTTAACTGATGTTGCACCAGCTTTTAATAAAGCATCGGCACCTTTTATCAACGTACCACCAGTGTCACACATATCATCAATTATTATTACATTTTTACCCTCAACATTACCCAATACTTCAATCTCACCAACTTCATTTGGTTTATCTCTTGTTTTATCTAGAGATATAAATGGTATCTTACGCTCATACTTGTGATAGATGCGGTCTCTCATCTTTTTAACACGTTTTAGTCCACCAGCATCAGGAGAACATAAAACTGTATCAGAATCGCTTATTTTGTTTATAAAGCTAGAAAATAAATACTTACCTCTAAGATGAGTTACTGGTATCTTGAAGAATCCTTCAATTTGGTCAGCATGTAAATCAAGAGTAATAATTGATGTTGCACCAACCTCTTGTAATATATCAGCAAATACCCTTGCACCAATCGGTCCACGTTTTTGGTCACGTTTATCTTGCCTAGCATAAGGAAAGTATGGTATGATTGGAATTATTTCGGCAGCACTAGCTCTTCTGGCAGCATCAATAGCAAAAAATAACTGCTCACGCTTTAATGCTGTATTTGGTGAGGTTAATAAGAAAACTCTTCTACCACGCATATTCGTTTTAAAATCCACGCACGTTTCATTATCAGAAAAGACTTGAATATTGGCCACACAAATTGGTACTTTGCGTCTCATAACACTTAATTTACTGATGATACCCATAAAAAGTTCATCATTTTCATTTAAGTTTACTATTATTGAATCTATTTTCATATTGTAAAGTATTTATTTTACTGGTATTGTTGATATATAGTAGTTGTAAAACATTTAGAAAACCCAATACAATATTTCTTTGCAACCGTTAAAGATTGTATTAATTTTTTTATAATCTTCATCATCTAATTTTTTTAGGTCACTCTTAAATTCTTTTATAGAAACACCTATCTCGTCTAGGAATTTTATATAGTCATTAAAGGTTTTGTATTTATCCGTAAATTCTGTTTCTTTGGTGTGTTTTGAAAAAATTAAAAATTCACCATTAGCTTGTGTAACACCAATTGAAGTACATATACCCATTACATCTATTTTAGTCAACTTTTTAGCCAAATTCTTATTCATAGTAAAACGTTTCATAACACTGTATATAGTTTATAAGCCAATTAATATTCGTTTTTATTAACTTTATATTTGCAATCATTGGTAGTAATTAAAGCGGAGTGCCATTAACATCACACTTCAAAAGACCTGGAATTACATCGGGATTCCAATGCTGCGTTTCACCACAATTAGAACATTCATAATCAAATACGCTGTGAGTTTTCAAACCTCTCTCTTTAACAAATGACTTGCTGTGTATCAATTCATTTCCGCAATTGCAAAAGGCTTGAGAATTCCACTTGCCATCAACATCAGTTATTTTACCGCCATTGTAGTTTTTAATGTCATTCCAAGAATTATCAGCTTTTACAAATGTTCGATTTGAAAATAAATTCCTGTACCATTTTCTATTTAATAGATTCATCTTTTATTATTTATTAAAATTACTCAGACCAACCTGTTAACCCATTAGGGTATTTTAAATTATATTCTTTTTGTAATTCTTTTAGTTTTACAACATATCTTTCAATTGATATATTTTTCAACCCTCTTAAATTATGCGTTTCATTAACCCAATAAATAAACCCTATTGTTGTTTTTAATTCTAATAACGATATAGTTAATTTTTCACCTATACCAAACTCTTTTTCCCATGCCATACCATCTAATAATCCCATAATAATTGTATTTTAATTATATTTTAATTACTGCCTATCAATAGACTCATTAAATACTTGTTCAATATCTGTCAATATTTTTTCCTTAATATCTTTAAGAACCGTTAATGGGCTTTGGTTGTGAAAATATAGTTGGTCTACTATAGCACCTTTTGGCAATTCAAAACCTTCCCCTTTCAAGGTTTTACTCATTAACTCACCCACCAATTTTTCACGTTCCACCTTATCTTCTGTTATAACCTTTAATCTAAGGTTAATATGTCCATCATCAGATATGAAAAAATCTTGTCTAAAATCGTCTTTATTCATCGTTTTTAAATTTACTATTACTTGTCTATTTTATAAAATTATTCAATCTTTATTTTTATCTTTCCAATATATTTCCGTTATAACCAATTAAAATAGCATTGAACCTGTTAACATTCCAAATGCAAATACTAATCCCCAAGCTACATTCCAAGCAATCCAACTATAATCATTTTTGTAACCTGTTTTATTATTTATTACTGTGTATCTTTTCATTTTTTGTTTCACTTGCATTAATAATTTCAGTTATTATACCACATTTTCCCAATTCTTAAGGTTCCATTTTCTTTTATAAAGTCCAGTCTCAAAGGATTGTGTGAATAATACAACCTCCAATGCCATTGGCAATTCATCCAACAACACCTTAATTTCCTCTTTCTGCTCTTTTGAGTATTTTGGTGGAGATGAACTTGTTGGGTCAAACTCACCCTCTGGTTTCCCGAATATCATTGTAGCAACATCTTCAATGATATCAATACCACCAAAAGGCGTTTCAGCACCTTCAGGTATTTGTGTAGCAACTCGGTCTTTGCTAATTAATTCCCAATCCAAAAATTTTAATAGGGTTAGGTGTTCTTTCTTAAGTTCAAATTTTATTAATGCCATTTATTTTTTATTATTTTTGTTATTTTTTAGTAATCTCAATTATTGAACCTTGACCATTATATAATGCAACTACATAACCTCGATATTCACCTTTAAATCCGCAAAAATCTTCATCACAGTCTAAATGTTTACCATATTTTCTAGCCAAGTCTAGTAGACTTGATAAAATATTGCTATGTGTTTGGATACCACGAAAATAAAACATATCCTCATAGTCCTCTTCCCACTTTAAAAATTTAGGAGCCAATTCATTAATTGTATCATCACTAAGTTCTTCAAAGAATTCATGAAATTTCTCAGCCCATCTATTGTCATATATTAGACTAGCTTCCAACTTTTCATTAAACCTTTTAATTGATGCTTTACCTTCATCGGTTTCTAAGAAATCTTTTAATTTATCAAATATTAAAGCCATTGTATTTTTTATTATACCAATCAAGTTTATTAAGGTCAACCTTACAATTAGGTGCCCTCATTTTACCATCAGCTAAAAACATTTTAATAGCCTTATCTCTTGGAATTATGTTATTACTCTTATCATCTTTTGTTGGTGACCACCCTAATCTTAAAATGAAGTTTAGGACTGCATCAACGTTATACTTACTTAAATCTAATAAGTCACTATCTCTCTTTGAATACTTCTTACCAGTAATAATATCACATAGTAATCCTACATGAGAATGCAATGGTATTGGTTTATCAAATAACCTATAGAAGATTATTTGTTTGAATGTGTTAACTATATGGTCAGTACCTCTAACAACCCATGTAACACCATGAGTCATATCATCAATTGCTGAAGCGAAGTTATATGTTGGTGAACCATCACTTTTTATAATAACTTGTGTACTGGCCGCTGCAAATACATCTGGTGCACATTTTTTATCACCAGTGATTGTGTCTTTCCAATCTAAATTCATGTTGACATCATATCCGAAGGTATTAGTAAGTCTAATTGCACCATCATCATAATCAGCATAACCATCAAGAACTAACTTATCGGCAAACATCTTATATGTTGCAAAGTTATCTGATTGCTTGAATGTAATATCATAATGTAACCCATAGACACCAATCGTGTCGTATATAGGTTTAATCATTGAGTCCATTGACCTTGATAAGTCAGTGTCATCTATTCGCAATATGAGTTTACTATCATCGTTTTGATTAGCAATCAACCAATTGAAGTACATGGTACGTAATGTACCTATATGAAGCATTCCAGTTGGTGAAGGTGCTACTCTTACGATATGTTTTTTATTATTCATTTTTATTATCTTACCACAAAGATACGAAAATTTAATGAGTAAACCAAACTTATTTCCAAATTGTTTCTAAGTTACTTAGTAAGTTAGTTTTTATGATTGAGTGAATATGTGGATTATACTTTATCATATACACCATTTGCTCTTTTTTATATTTAGATTTTTCTTTACCTTTTCTAATTTCTCTACCCATAAAACTTTCCATTCTTTTAATGCCAAGTTTAAGGTAAACTGAACCAACAAACCCACCGTTCCAACCTGACATATCTCTATAGACATCATCCCAATCCGTATCTTTAGTTGGGTATTCAGGGAAAAACAATTGTGGGTTATTCATTTCTAAAACCTGTCTCCAATCGCATTCATATTCCTCCAATTCGTCATATATATCAATAGCCTTTAAAGTTAAATTATTATTCATTACCTAAATATTTTCATTATTCGTATTTTTGTTTTAGTTTTTCATATTCTTCACGTTCCCTTTTTTCAATCTCCAATCTAGATTCTATAAGAGCTAATTCTTCAATATTACAATATGCCGCTTTTAAGTCAACCCTTACTTCATCAACTACTTCGAATATTTGTGCACTAGATAAACTTTGCTCATCAAAATAACCACCATAATCATCAGTCCATTCCACATCATCATCATCAAAATTAGGTGATAGCATTATCACAAATCGTTCATGGGCTTGTGTAATATCCTCAGCTTCAATGAAGAACGATTTTTTTCCACAAGCAATCATATAATCACAACCTTCACCACTTTGTTTAATATAAACTAAAAATTTTTTTGTCTTATTTTTCATATCTGTTTTATGAGTCTATTGTCACTTTATAAGCGGCATATCCATTTGTAAATGCGTCCATACGGTCAATTGATACACCATATTTATCACCAATTTCTTTTTTAATTGCAACTTTTACGTCATTATCATCTCTATCTATTCTATCATCTATTTGATATAAAAATTCGAAATAAATAAATTCTTCACCATCTTCACCATCTTCAATTGAAGACTCATTAATTTCAATGTCGAAAACTAATGCTTCATCTGATTTTTTGATAGCATTAGTGAATAGTTTAATATAACTTTTTGTCTTATTTTTCATATCTTTCAGTAAAAAAATCGTAAATGTATTTCCATTTTGTTGGGTCCCAACCAGCCTTATCTTCAAATAATACGTTCATGTATGGTTTCTTCTCATAGTTACCATATCCAGATGTTTCAACATCTGGATTCTCATTTACGTACTTGAAGATAATCCCATCTTCTTTAAACTTTTTTTGATACTCAATTACCTCAATATCATGTGAGCAAGTATAAATGTTTAAGTCTAAGTCACTTCTATTACTAATTAATTGAAGAGTTTCTTTTGCATATGGATAGTACTCTATATCTGTATTACCTACAATGAAATTAGGTTTGATTATAGTTCCATGCAAATCAAACATCAGAAATATTCTATCCCAATCATCACTACTATCCATCTTATCGATTTCACGCTTGATAGATTTTAGGATATCAGGTTTCTTACCATTAATTTGTTTTAAAACTAATAATAATTTAAATAACAAAACTACTATTATAATACCTAATAAATTTCCCATAATATTATTTATAGTTATTCACGTTCTTCTTCGGTGCATACTTTTGTAGTAACCTAACACGCTCGTTAAGTATTGCATCACTTGCTGGATATCTATTATCCCCATTGTTTAAATCTAATGGCATAGTATCCCATTGGTCTCTAATTCTAGCTCTAATGTCTAAGAAGTAATCATCCATACCTTCACCAAATGGTTTGTTGATATTTGAACCATCATAGTAAACTACCATAGCATCTTCACCATCTTCCCAATCAAACACAATGGTTTGTTTATTCTCCAATGAGATTGCATCCCTTAGAACTTTAAACGGACCAGGTAATGTTGTTTTACCTAACGTATCAGAGAACTTAACAACACCAGTCTTATCTTCACCTTTGGCTGATAAAGCATATTTGGCTGATAAATTATCTCTCTTAAGGTTATTACGTAAACCACCACCTACACCGAATAATCCCCATCCGTATGGTGCAAATCCAGCTTCCATTAACGCTTCGATAATATCCCACATTGCTTCATAATCCATTCCATCACCTTCAATGAATTTAAGTGTTGTACCGAACTTCCATTCAACTCCGTTGATAATTTTGGTTTCAAATAAACCGTATCTAACAGCTAATCTACATACCCATAAAACTTGTTCTTTTGGGTTACCAGAGTCAGGTCTTGCCACAACAACTTTCCCATTACCTTCTTCAACACTTCTTTGTGCTAATGGTAATAAGTAATTTTCAACTGCATAGTAGAAATCATAACAGTCAGCCACCATTGAAAGAATTTCACCTTCTTCTGCGGCATTATAGATAGCCTCATAACAGTCGCTTTCTAATTCATAGGCTTGGACATTTCTGTGGGCCAAAGCGTTCACAGAACTACCTACAACTTCACCATTGGCGTTCTTCCAAGCTTGATATGCACCCGCAACGGTATCAGTACCACCAAATGTATATAAATGAGCTTTCCCTAAGATTTCAGACTCATTATTTGTGATACCAGCTCTACATCCAAAGTCAGTTAACATCAAAGAACCATATAAATGAACTAAAGTATCATCTAATGTTGGGTCAATTTTTCTGACCATGTTCTTCATCTTTTCTAACCAGTGTTCGTTTTGTGTAATCCTTTCAGATACAGCCCAAACTTTAAGTAAGCTTGATTCAAACCATGCAGCTAACTCACCCATACCTTTTACCATTGAGGTAATTTGCATAACTGGTTCATTTGGATAAACGATTGAACCAGCTGGCATTGCAGTGATTCTTATTGGTGGTCTACCATTGAATTCGTCAACTACAGTTCTCCACATTTCTTCAGGGAATTGGTATTCCTTGAAACCTAGTGTTGTGGCCTTAAATGTCTTTAAAAATGCTTTAGCTTCATCTATTTCTTCATGAGTTACTGGCTCATAAAATAAATCTTCTAATATATCCCCTATACCTTCAAATACAATTCTATTATCTCCTTTTGGGTATAAGATAGGGTTCACTGTGTGTAAATCTCTACGGAATGTTACGTAGTAATCAGACCTATCTTTAGCTTCTTTTGACTGAAACTTATCTGAACCTAGTGTGTAGGCATCGGCCATCAATATTCTTGGTGTTTTGAATAACCTTCTTTTGGGTAAAGAAACTAAATTGTTATTTCTATTGTCAATAGCTACAAAGTCATAGCCATTAGAATTACCTAATGGATTTACTTGTATTTTAGATATGTTTGATTCGAAATACACACTTCCTGTGTGCATTTCACAATCACCATTTTCAGAAACATTTTTCACAGTAACTTCTGCCCCTATCCAATCTCTATCACCAGCTAAAATCTTAACTTCTAACCCTTCGTAAATAACACTTTTTTTAATTGTTTTCATAATTAATATTTTTCTAATTTAATCTCATAATCACTTGGTTGTGTACTGTCAGGGTCTATTGGTTCATCTTTGGAGTCAAAGAAATCACCTAAATTAGGAATCAATTGACCTTCATAAACCTTTTGAATAAGTTTTGCCATCATTTCTCTATGTTCTGGCATAATGTTGCGTTGGATGAAATCAGGGTTACTGAACTTTGCAGCATCAACCCAAACAACTTCAGCTATATCATCACTAGCCTTTACTTGGCCATGGCCAAATCTACCTAAGAATAATGTAGTCATGATACCATCTTTTTCTTTTCTATATCTCCAGTCATCAACTTTTTGAGATAGGATGTATTGTAATTCATTAATATGTGAACCACTAACCTCTTCCATAAACTCTCTGTAAGCCGCTCTCTCTAGAGAAACGTCAGTTGCATCGACAAAACCACCGACAAAGCGATAGAGCTCTTCATTTGGCTTTCTAGCTAGTAATATCTCACCCTTATCATTGTATGCACACACATCTACAGTAGGAAAAGTTGTTGGGTATCTAGCGTAAACTGAATGGATTACACCAGCTCTAAACTTAGATGACTCAAGTATCTCTCTTGAAACTTCCTCTCTCATTTGAGTACCGCTAATTTCTGTGAAATCAGAATCTAATTCAGTTGTAACGTGCCTACCTTCATAATAAGGTATAAAGGAATCCCTACCCCCATATAATAAAGGTTTGGAATTTGGAAAGACCTCTGAAATTTTGTTATCTAATGTTTTAGACCATTCAGCATTGGAACGGTTATCGCTTAATGGTAAGATTACCGCAGTTGGGTAATGTCTCTGGACCATAGCTTTTCTTGTTGCAAAATCTAATGGATTTCTTCTTGTACCTTGTGTTTTAGCTACACCCAAGAATATAATTATTTTTTTGTGATGACTCAATATAAAGTCAAGCATACTTCTTTGTTGTTCATGAAGTTTTTTCCCTTGGTAACGGGCTACAATAACTCCCACTTGATAATCTTCTGGGTTTATAACTTTCTCTATATCCATATTTTTATTATTTACTCCCAAACTGGGAATTGTTGATACTCTACTCCAATATTTGCAGCGACTGAGCTTGATATTTCCATTACTTGGTCATCATCAAAGTCAATAGTATTTAAATGTTCTCTAAGGGTTTCGTAAACCACTTTTGTACCTGATTGTGTTGCCATTACTTTACTGGGTTTATTGAGTTAATTCTATCGTCAATATATACACCATAAAACCAAGTTCGATTCTGAACCTTTTCTTTTGCTAAATGTTTATTGAACTCTACTATTTCAATGCCTATTGCTAAAGTTTCAAATTGATTATTAACCTCTCTTAAATCATCGAGTGTTTGTTGATAAGCGTTTCTCGTTTCTTTTAAAACTTCATAATCATATTTAACGGATAAGAGTTCAATGGTATTAATTGTTAATACTATAAAGCTACATATTATTAATACCCAACCTACACCTTCATACTCGTATGAAAGAACCATAAAAATACCTATAAGTAATACTACTACAAAAATAATTGTTAAAAACATATCTTTAATTTTTTAATGTTACACAAATATACAATATATTATATTAACCCACAAATTTTAATTGAGAAAAAATAAGTAAAATGTTAATATTAGACATGTTGCATGAATGAGTTGGTCTAACCCAATCATAATAAAGAATTGATGCACCTTTAGTTCAGCCCACAACCTTGAAGTTTCTTTGGACGTAAAGTAATCTGTGACCCAGTGTAGTATGGCGTTAACAAAACAATAACCAAGAATAAGTAATGGTGAGGCAATACGACCCCAAATCAATGTTATTGTAACATAAAAAATAATAGCTGAGCATATGAAGCCCTTCAAATAAGAAAGTATATGTAGTGTCAGCCATTTTATACTAGTGCTTTTACCCTTAGCCATTTCATCAGATTGCATGATGAAGTCAGAAACAAAGTGTACACTTAAAATGTATATTATTGTTAATATTATATAAATCATGCTAATTCAGCTCTAACAATTGCACTTAAAGCTCTACCATCATATGTTCCATCAAAGTTATTTTTAAAGTGTGACATAATTAAACCCATACCAGCCATTGAATCTAGGTTATTTTCATTCACTACTTCTTTAACCTTATGTTTCATTTCTGAATCACTCATCTGTTTTGGTAGGTATGCTTCTAAAATATTTATTTCATCTTCATCACCACCAGTTTCTTTGAGGTTACTCACCATTTTCTTAACGGTTTTGACTACATCAGCATCTTCAGTTATGAAAGCTCTTTGTAATTCACCCATTAATACTCTTAAGATATCTTTTTTAACAACATCTTTATCTTTCATGGCTTGCACCATGTCTTTTTTAATTTGCTTTTCCATTTTAATAAGTTAATCGGATTTTTTCTTTAGCCTCTTTGCTTAATGCTCCCTCTATCTCTCCAAGGGTTTCATGTGTTTTGTATAGTTTCATACATTCGACAAACCTTAATTCATCACTTACTGTTTCAACCACCACATAATCGTCATGAGAGGGGCCGTATTGAACTCGTTTTTTCATTTATTTTAATTTATATGTTAATTTACTACCATCAGCTTTACTATAAACTACTTTTTTACAAGTTACACTAATTGCGTCATCATCAGATAAAGTTTTAATGTAATCTTTACCCTTACCTTTCTTAGCATAAAATAATGTACTATGTGGGTGATAATCAGGATAATCCGTAGTGTGAGGTAGTTTAGCAAATTCTGAATTTATCTTAGATAATTTAGTTTTACTATCACCAATGATATCAAATTTAACTACATCAAACTTTTCGTTCTCAAAGATACTAATTTTCTTTAACTTAAGCTCAATAATTTCAAGTTTATTTGAAATTTCTTTGATTTTCTCATCTGGAATCGTATCATGTAAGCCATATAACAAGGTTACGTGAGGTTCATCCTCAATACCATAACTTTTATCACCTTCGACATTATATACATCGTCATCATCAATCATTGATAATGTTTCATCCCACTTCTTCTTTGATATGTCAAAGAAAAACATAACACAACCATAATCGTGTGTATCACCTTTCTTTTCTAATAAAAGATTTCTTAAATTTTCTCTAATTATTTTTTTACTCATTTTAATATTGTGTGGTGTCTTATTTTCCACTTACAGACATGTTATTTTTATAGTCTCTGAAATTTTCTTACTATACTCTGAAAAACTCATGTCATAATATGGGGTTTCAAATAAATATTCTTTTTGTTTCTTACTTAAATACTTATTGACATATGTGGAAAATAATATATATAAACCTTTATAATATACACTCGGATGTGCGCCCATTCTAGTTTCTTCTGTTAAAAAAGAATCACCTTTTCGAATCCAATTATGTAATGCATTATACAATGGTCTAATATTTAACACTGGAGCACAGTCTTCACAATATTCTAATGAAACTGGTGCATAATCTACACTTCCAACCACCGTTGGTTTTTCTTGTTCACAAAAATCACATTTATCTTTTTCCATGTTTTTAACCTTTAAAGTTATCTTTATGATGCTCATCATCAGGATATAAATCTGGTACGTAATCAGACTGAAAATACTCATGTGTATCAACATCCATTATACTTAAATATCCACCACCACCAGCACCCGTATCTAAATTTGTTAATTTATCAATAGTAAGTGGTTGATAACTACCAGCAAATGTGGTAGATGTGTGACCAATAAATATGTGTTTATACTCTTCAGCATATAAAATTTTCATGGCGGTATCCCTTATACTCAAATGTTTTGACCATAAATGTCTATCCCACATCAAAGTATATTCTAATTGACCACCTATTGGATGCATTGGATTAAAACCAGCATGAACAAATACATTGTTATCTTGGTCCTTATAATACTTATGTTGACCCTTGAAGAACTTTTTATGTTCTTCTGGAATATCACCATTATTAAGATTTAATGTGTACATTGGTTTACGATGAAAATTAAGACCCTTTTGAATGAATTTTAAATCAAATCCACCAGCTTTGGCATAAGATTTAGCGGTAGATAAACCACCCATGGCCCAAGATTGTTCATGAACACCATTTTCGATAAAACCCCTAAACCCAGCATCGTGATTTCCAATTATATCAATCCTATTTTTTATTTTAAGAAGTTCTTCAACAACCATATAGGAATCACCCCAACCATCTACAATATCACCTATAGTAATCAGTTGGTCATTCTCATAATCAAACTCACAACGCTCTAATACTTGTACTAAAGCCTTATGTGCACCATGTATGTCTCCTATTACAAATATTCTACCCATCTATTATCAATGATGTTAATTTTGACTTTAACGCTTTTATCAAACTTTGCTTTTCATCTTCTGTTAAGTCCTTTGGTATAAAATTAATATGTGGTACTGTACCAAACTCTCTATCAGGAATTAGATTATCTAAATAACCTTTTTCTTGTGTAAATGTTGGTGGAGCCACACTGACCCACCTTGTTCTAAACACATCAGGTTCTTTTTCATAAGTCTCCTTAACAATCATTCGACCTCTCTTTAATTTAGGGTCAAAGTCATTCCAGTTAGTTCCATCTTTTTGGAACATCATTTCTTGTTTTTCATTGCCATTTTTACCATTTAGTTCTTTGTGAGAGAACATTGATTGAGCAACACTTGAAATACTATTCTTAACCGTATCTTGTTGTCTCCACACAAGGTAATTTATAACTTCTCCTTTAGTTGGTAATTGATATACCCTAGAGTCAAATTCAGCCCATTTAAGGTTATCAAATTCTAAAAGAATTTTACCACTAGAAATTAATCTAGATATTCTATCTTTATTAAATGCTGCTGTTGCCATAGATGCTGAAATACTACACATTTTTTGTATAGTATTATCAAGCCACGCACTAGTCTCTATTTTTTCAAAATCAGTTACAAGGATACTAATCTCATCTGATTGTACAAACGCACACACAGCTCCTTGGATGTTCTTACAAAGATATTTTGCAGTATCATCCATATCTTCCACTAAACCATAGTCAAACGGTCTAATAAGGCCCTTGGTATAAGTATGAAATGCTTTACCATCGATTCTAATCATAGTATAACCTCTACGAAGCAATTTATACTTCGTAACCGCCTCATATTCTTTCATGCGTGTGGATAACGCACCATACTTTACTTTTCCTTTCATTATAAATTTTTTAAGTCCTCCCTTAAGGATTCAATTTTTTTCTTGATTAATTTCTTTTTAAACTTTTTACGTTCCTTTTCAATAAACTCTTTTTGATTTTCACTTAACCAAGTATCAGCACATGATTCACACCATGTAGTACCACTATCAGTTAGAGTTACCATAGGCCCAAAATAATCAGTATATGACCCACAGTGTTCACAGTCAAACTCTTCAACAAATTCTACCTCATAACCTTTAATATCAATTTTAATATCTCCATCTAAAGATAAAGTCCAAAAATAATGTTCCGTTTCACCATCAAAAACCTCTGAGTCTATTTCAAGCTCTGAGAAAAAACTTTCTATTTTATCTCTAAATTGTTCTTCAGTAAATCTTGGTGGTACATCACCAGACATATTAAATGTCATTGTGATTTTATAATCCCTATTTACAAATGTATCGAATTTTGTCATCATTTTTTTATTTTTAATCCCACATTTTTTGAATGTTGTGTTCAATTAAATCCCACAATAATTTATGTGCTCTCGCTTGTTTTTTATAACCTTCTTTTATAAGAACGTCTCTTTTATTGTTAATTTCTTCAACCATTTCTGGAGTTTCAGTTAACTCATAAGAACTTTTTAATAGACTATAACCTTCTTGGTCCTCACAAGGAATAAAGACATGCTCAAATTTTTCCTTACCATAAAGCTCAATTAACTCATCATAAGATTCAAATGAATATTCCTCATCATAAACCTTATCCATTAACTTAATAATGGTTTGTAAACGTTTGGAATTATCTTTAGCTGACATGGTATGTGCCCTATCAGAATTTAAATAATTAGTCGTTTTTTGCAACTGGAATTTGAAAACCTCAATACTATATCTGTAATCAAAATCAAATTGATTCCAGATTACTGGCAACCATTTGATTACATTTTTAATTTGCCAAAATTTTCTTTTAATCCAGTATATCATCACTCTTTAATTTTAATTCTAAAATATCAGAAACCGTTTTGTTACTATAAGGTGCCCAATTACGGAAACCTTTATCTTCCTGAATTTCTTTTATTTTATTTTGAGTCTCAACTAATTCATATAAATTCCATTTAACGCTTATTAATTCAAATGTAACTCTTTCTCTATCCCTAAGTTCTATCAAGTATTTATTTTTACACCTAAGAACATACTCTTCATAACTACCACCCATTTTACCTACAGACAAATCTCTCATCATACGCCATTGAGATTTTGAAGCTGGTTCAAACATATCTTCACTAATGTCTTTTCGGTCCCTAAAGTAATATAACGTACCTATACCTAATAATTTACTCATAACTTATTATTTTGGACCTACATCTCTATGACTAGGTAATTTTAAAAAAAATAAATCACATTTTTTACAATGCCAATGAATATCCCCAATATTTCCAGATTTTGAGTGAAACATTTCACAGTAAAGTTTGTATATCCTTTCATTTAATTTCATTATAATTTAATTTTAATGTATTTATTTTACCTTACGTGGTATTTCTATTTCTTCCCCATTTTCTTTTATTATTGAATAATGGTTGCTTAGGTATGGGTTACCACAGATAATTTTAGTATCTACTATAATTTTTAAATACCCATTATTTAAATCATCGACATGAGTATGTAAAACCTCTAAGATTTCTTTACTGAAATCAAACATCATCATTTCATCATTTATATAAATTAACATTTGATATCGGTAGTAACTAATATTACTACTACTAACATAACCTACTTGATATTTTACTAGTGGGAAAGTTGAATCAAATTTAATAATAAATTTCTCACCATACATTTTAGGTGTTATTTTAAATAATTTCATAACTCTTTAATTTTAATGTATTTAGGGTCAACGCTATCAGTCAACCAAACACCATTATTTGATTTGAAGAACTTAATTTTATCTGCATACATATGCCCTGAATTAACTTCTAAAATGATTGGTTTACCTCTACGACCACCAACTTTAGTTGCGGTAGAGATATCCTCACTTAAATGAACAGCATGTCTATTCATTTTTTTAAGTCCATCTTTCATTATTGGGTCTATACTTTTAGCGACAGTACCATGATATAATTTCATTGGTGGTCTTTCAGCTTTCATTTCAAGGTCAACCTTTACACTGTGGCCTTGTGCTGCTCTAATTAAATCATCATAACCATTATCACCAAAATCAGCTTTCTTTATCTCAAATCGTTTCTTATCGTTGTTTTCAACAATATCCATCAACTCTTCATAATCCATCATACGGTCATGAACTTCCATTTGGTCTAATAATCTCCCGATTTTAACCCAACCATTTTTATCTAGTTCTAAATCTATTGTTTCAGGCTTATGTCTTAACACTAAACTTAAAAACCTACTATTATTTTTTTTCATTTTTTAAACCTTTGAATCCAAAATATGTAAAAATTACCATAACTAAACCAATTATTAGAAACCTAACCCATCCAACATGAGCACCTTCAATACACTTACCAGTTAACATGCCAAGTGCAAAGGCGGCAAATATACCGACTAAAATATATAAAAAATTAATCTTCATCGTGGAATAATTTTTTACATATTTTATAGTTTAAGAAATCACTATTCAAACATTTCTCTTTAAATTCTTCTCTTGATAAACAAAGGTATAATATTTCTTCTAAATCTACCTCATCTTTAGCCATATAGAGTTCAATTACTTTATTAGCTAAATCAAAATCATCTGTATGCCATAAAACAATGGCTAAAAATTCGTCTCCGAATCCCCAAGTACTTCTTAACCCATTCATTAATGCGGTTAATCTTTTATCGTTTTCTATTTCTTCTTTTGGGTTTATCATTCTGGATGTTGTAAATCTCTTAAATTTTTATTAGTAAAAAGTAATTGATGCTTTTTTTGTGCATCATACCAACTACTGTGTGCTTTACTTTTACCTAACCATACTTCATCATAAGCCATCTTCATTTGATGTGCACATACTTCAAATGGTACTTTACCAACGCCAGTGCCTAAACCACTAATCGTTACTCTTTCAATTACAGGTCCATCATTTTTAATGTCTAATAATTGATTAAATATTGCTTTGGATGCAAGGTAAACATTTGGAGTATTCTTTAGAATCATTGGAACTCGCATTGTTGGTGCCGAGATACAGTAAGGAACTCCTTCATTGCCAGTTTCAACCAAAATGGTTTCACCAACCAATAATTCTTTCATTGGTCGTTTTGATATTGCTTCTTGGACGTTTATTTGGGTTTGAGGTCCTATTCGTCTTGTAATTATACCATCTAAACCACCATCCATAAACCCGAATGAGTTTGCTGGTGAAACTATACAGTCTGTTTTAGGTGCAAAAAAATCATCACAATAGATGATTACATCGTCAGAATCCATGAACTCTGTAGTCCATGCATCACACATATCTTGATTTCTATCTACTAATTGTATTATCATAGCTTTGTTTTATATTACAAATATACTAAAATTATTCTTTAATAACAATATTTATCACTCAAAATCGTCCCAACACCAAATTGGTGTCTTTTCACCAACATATGCACCTGAAACATTAAATGAAAAATATTCTTGAGCATCAACATATGTCATTTCATCTTGCTCCATCAATATTTTAATACATTTACTAACTGAATAGATTAATCTTGTTGGCTGATTAAAATCTTCTGCGACACCAATTACGGCCTCATCAAACCCATCAGCTACTAACAGTCCCTCGTCATCATAAGACTCAATTATTTTTTCTAACATCATATTACATTAATTTTCCACCGTAAGTATAATCACTTGGGTTAACTTGTAATCCAAGTTCGTGATGCTCACTAACCATAATCATTACCTCACTGGTAACACCTTTAATAGTAGATGGTTCAAGGTTCATTATAAATGGACATTGAATCCCTATTAAATCTTCTGGTTCATGGGTTTTACCCAAGTTGGTGAATGCTGTCTTAATCAAATTAATTTCATCACCGTTTTCATCAACGTATGTAAATTCAACTGTTAATTTAATACCATAACTCTTAGGTATTTGTTCAGCACTATGAATAATGCCAACTCTAATATCAAGTTGTTTTGTTAACTCAATGTATTTTGAAAAACTTATTTTATCTTTAATTTTCATTTATTTTTATATTTTCTAAGTACCATTTAATGAAGTAAATAACGCATTTATAGGTGGATTCAAACTTAGTTGGTTCATGTACTTGACTAAAATAAACCTTATTACCACTAATATCAGGTCTAAGTTTGGACCCTTGAATTGAACAACCATTGGAAGAGATGTAAACACCAAAGTACCCATGGTAATCATCTTTAGTAGATTCAATCTTATCAATAATAATCATCAACCAGTTCCAATCTAAATGATATCTCATCTGTTTTGGTTGAAGGATTTGTGAACTCATCTTCTCAGAATATTCACCAGTTGGTGATATCTTAAAACCACCACAATTTTCACAATTTGGGCATTTCATTAATTCCAAATACTCTGCTATTACGCTATTTTCTTCTTTCATTTTTCATAAAAATTTCACATTCTTCTTCAGTTAAACCAATTAATTCATTCAAGGGTTTTTGACTATCTAATTGACGCAATAGGTAAATCATATCGTGAAATAAATCGCTTCTAATTTCCATTATTAGTTTACCTAACATATTTTTACCTTCACCAGTGGTAAGATTAACACCCCAGAAAACATCTCCCCAAGTATTACCTTCCTCAATGTGTTGTATTTTTGTTGCTAATAATTTTTCTTTAAATGGTGATTGGTAAAATTTTTCAGTCAAGGAATGACGCATTATATGAACTTTAATTTCAGACCAATCATCTACTAACATAATATCTTTACACTCACGTTTGATTTGACCAGCAGTTATTTGCTTATCAGCACATTTAGACTTCCATCCCATATCATCACTTTTAGCTGACATATAAGCATGTTCTACTGAAGGGTATTGAATACCACCTAAAGTGATTTTAACTGGAGTAAAATTACTTAACCATCTATTCTCATCCCTAAATTCTTTAATGGCCATCTATAAACCGTTCTATTTTATCATTGATAAAGCTTTTAAGGTGCCCATAGTCAGGAGTAGTTCTTTTAAGTAACCTTTCTGAAATTTCATTAACAATAACCTCTTTTCGCTCCCAAGTTCTTTTTATAAAATCACCATCAAAAGGGGTTCCCATAGTTATCTCTTTTTCTAAGATATTATCAATATCCACCCAAGCTGCTTTAGCACCACGAGTATAAAGATGACCCATACTCCCTCTATCAGCCATTTCTGATGCTCTCTTCCCCATCTTAATTTGCTTTCTAATTTCATCTAACCTAAAACCTACTCTCTTTTGTATCTCTATTTCAATTAACTTATCATTTATTTCCATAGCTTAGAATTAAATTTGTGTAACATTTCTAATTGTTTCAAATCCAAATGTGATTCCACGTAATCAATATCTTCCTGAGTTAAATCATCATAATAAGCATTAGATAATTCACCAACAATAGATGCGTTGGTATCAGTATCCCCACCAAATGAAATGGCTTTTAATATTGCCTCATGTGTTGAATTTGTTGTTAAGAAAATGTACAATACAAATGGTAATGTACCTTGTGCTGTTGCATCAAGTGTTTGGAATGGTTCAAAATGTTCATCAATTCCATTTGGAAAATGAGGGTAATATTCATCAATCCAATCGTGAATTTCTTCTTTCTTATAACGCTCAAATATCATTTGATATACATCATTTAATACTTGACAACTAAATCTTGAGTGTAGGTTCATATGTGATGAACCAGTGCTTTTGAGTGCTTCTAACGCACTATTTATTTTATCACCATCATAGAAATAAGGTATTGGTGACATCCTCATTAGACATCCGTTACCATATGAATCTACTATCATGTCATCATCTTTGAGCCATTCTTTGAATGACTTACCATAATAGTCACTAAAATACTCATTACCCCATATTCTATATTCAATATCATAACTAGTATTATTAACTAGCTTAGATGCCGCAGCTAAAGTCATGATGGTATCATCAGTTATAACTGCACCATCTGGGTGTATTTTTATATCTCTTAACTTAAGATTAAATTTCTTTTCATAAGGCATTCCAGCTAAATCACCTAATATTGCTCCGTATAATTTATTCATATTTAATTCCTAACATTAAATCATCAAAGATTTTCCTATCCGCTTCATTCATATCCTTTTGAAGGATTATTACACTGTGATAATACTCATCATTTGGGTATTTTTCTAGAGCAAGTTCTTTATTTCCAAATATCTCTAAAGCAGTTATTTTTGCTTGTATAATTGTATCATCAACATCTTCATAATCACCACCAGTCATATTATATGAGGCAGCCTTGACTAATTCAATTATATATCCTCGATACTCTTGTTTTAGACTATCTGGAACTACAGTAACGTTTTCCAATTTATATGTGATTTTATTTTCGGAACCACAACTAAAAATCAGTAAAGATAAACAGATTAATAATATTATTTTTTTCATAATTATTTATTTATTATATTACAAATATACAATAAAAGTTTGACTTAAACAAATTAAACTTTTAATATTCTTACATTAACGATATGCTTTTATAAGCATATTCAAATTGTACTTGAGCTAAAATAAAGTTAGCTTTATCAATATACCGCTGTCTAGAATCACCAATATTATCCCATGATTCGTAATGCCAACCACATCCATCGATATGATTCCAATGACACATTTTTGAATGAATCATCTCCGCTAATCTATATTCTTTTGGTGATTCGGAATTTTTTTTGTCTAATTCTTCTAACCTATCAGCTTCCGCTCTAAGTTCTTTTATTTTTTTACCATTGTCCATCAGCTTTATTTTTAGCATCATTAAATAATTTAATCATTTCATTTGTTAAACCAACCTTTATAACCTCTTTGCATGAGAATACAATAACATCACCCCCTTCTAAGTAAAACCCAACCCCTGATGTACAAGTATGACCATCTGGTTCCATCAGCAATACCGTCATTGAATAACCTTCTTGCATTTCATCATATTCTAGCTCATCCCGAACACCAACTACATCCTCACTAAAGTTATCACCACCAAATAAAAATCCAGTGATAGCCAATTGTTGGATAGCATTTAACCTACCTTCTACTCTAACATTATTTTGCATAATATATATTTTTACCTTTAGTTTTTAATTTGCTATATTCTTTACCGTCAACAACCTCATTATTGTGTGACCAATGTGGTGCAACTTTAGGGTTATATCTAATTTGTTCACCAGAAACATCTCTTGGTGCATCTATAAGGACCTTCTCACATAATACCCAAGAACACACTGATTTGTGCCCTCCTAAAAATATCTCTTCTGAGCGATTTTTATTGTTGTGTAAGGTACAATTGACTAAAGTTAATGAAACTTCGTTAGGGTCAAGATAATGTACCTTTTTGGTGGTGGTGGTAGTATCTTCAATCTTCCACTTCATATAATTATCACCACGTCCTAGATTGAATCTGATTTTATACATGTTTTTTTTCCTTATGTTTTGGAATGTAATATCCACCGTATTTACTTGGCCCCATCTTATCAACTTCTTTTTTTGTTTCCACTATATGAGGTATAATCTCACCCCAATTACCAGAATGTACATAATATCTCCATCGACCATCTACTTTATGCCATTTACTATGCCCAGTTGGAAAGTCACTTCTGATATTCCATTTATAGCTATATTGAGAACGACCCTTATGGTCACCTAACCTAATCGAACCAATTCTGTTGTCATTGAATCTAATATATGCACTACCAGTGGTGGCAGCGTGCCACAAATAACTCTCAACACCTTCTTTTTCTAGTTTTTGAATAACGGTTTTTGCAAACTTGGTATAGTTTTTACTTTTTCTTTTTGACATTTATTATAATGTTTTAGCTAATTCCAATAATTTCTTCTTTAAATCAACTTTACTTGTTGTGATATCTAGACCTTCAATAGATTTTAACACTAAATCAATACTATTATTAGTCATTTTGTCAGACGTTTTAATATTACTAATAGCTTCTGTTAAAAATAATGGTTTTAATAACCCATCTAACGTATCATGCACATTTTTTAAATTGAAGTCGCTTTTGACCGAGACCCAATTATTAGTCATAGATAAAGTAATCTCAACAGTATCATTATTACTATCAATTGAATAATCAAGATTAAGGGCCGTGCAATTACCACCATAGATATCAGGTCTTTTCAAGTTAAACCCTGATGGTTCACTCCATCCACCTCTTTTAAAACCATAATCACTTAAGAGGTCATATAAAAGCCAATCTTGAGCAGTACCTTTGATATATGAGGGACAATAATATGAAGAATCATATTCTAATGAATTTAAATAGCTTTTAATTTGCTTTTGTAAGTCATCAAACTTACTTACTGGCTTATAACCATTCAAACGAAATTTATTATCACCAACCTTATAGATTGTACATAAGTATTTATGAACAGTTCTACTATTTTTACTCACATTTAATGTAAATAAGTTATAGTAACCATCCATTTTTGTTACTGTGTAATATTCTTTTATTTTTTTTAATGTCATTATAAATCTATTTTCCCAATTATCTTTAAAGATAGTCCTTTTGGAGTGGATGACCTAACTTTTTCTTTAGTTAATTTATTTGCGTATTTATCCGTTATTTTTTTACCATTTCTTCCGATATGATATTTGTAACAAATTCTACATTTATAGGTGACTAATTTATGAATTTGTCCCTCTTTAAGATTCAATTTTTTACAAGCCTTAACAGCTTTATCATGAGTGTCATACTTAAGTTTCTTTTTAAGTTTTGGTTCCCCTAATTCATCATAACCCAATATTGTTTCGCAGTGAGTCTTTACCATCTTGTAATTTTTCAAATATTATAGTACAAATATATAAAAAAAATTTGACCCGACCAAATATTTACCAATACTTTTTACCCTATACCAGAATCATAACCAAAACCAGTAGCATGACCACAACCAATTCCATGACCATCATCATAAGCATAGCTATGACCTTCACCATCACCGAAACCATTACCCCAACCACCACCATCAGACCAACCAGCACCATCACTATAACCAAAACCGCTACCATTACCTCTTCCATTATCATCGGCATAACCAGAGCTATTACCAGCAGCATTTCCATCACCCCAATCAAATCCACGACCACTCGAATCCTTTATATTCATAATACCTTATCCTTTACCACTTATATTACCAGTACCTCTACCAGAGCCATCACCACAACCCCAACCAGTACCACTAGCCCAAGTATAACCATAACCACGACCATGACCATTACCTCTACCCCAACCATCACCACGACCTTTACTGTAACCATCACCACCACTTCCATCACCTCTACCAGCACCAAAACCTTTACCATTACCAGTGCCACTTCCATAACCACAGCCATCTCCACTACCACTACCAAAACCATTATCAGCACCATCACCATCACCTCTTCCAGAACCATCAGCTCTTCCACTTGAATCCTTTATATTCATAATATTTTATCCTTTACCACAACCCCAACCCCAACCATAACCACGACCATAACCAGAACCATCACCATCACCACCATCACCCCAAGCATCACCATTACCTCTTAAAGTACCACCACCACTCCTATCACCCATTTTACCACGACCTTCTTGATTTCCACAACCAGCACTATTACCGAAATAGTCTATATACCCATCACCAGAGCCTTTACCAGTGCTATAAGTATGAGTACTTCCGTCACCAGAACCAAAACCTATAGCATTACCACTCGAATCTTTTATATACATAATACCTTATATTTATCCATTACCACCGCCATCACCAAAACCATAACCAATGCCACGGCCATATCCATCACCATAACCATCACCATAGCCGTTACCATTACCATAACCATCGCTCCAAACATCACCTCTACCATCACCAGAGCCACGGCCATCACCAAATATATCACCCCAACCATAACCATCGCCACTACCTCTTGATATTTTTATATTCATAATATTTTATCCTTTACCATCAT
>TARA_R110000851_G_scaffold14121_1_pt1 | contig 40274 bp, 40 predicted proteins | sample TARA_R110000851 | Tara Oceans TARA_R110000851 (sample SAMEA4397627) | marine metagenome | biome: Polar Biome; feature: [DCM] deep chlorophyll maximum layer (ENVO:01000326); material: water (ENVO:00002006), including particulate matter (ENVO:01000060) such as... | depth 17 m
AGCATCATCTTCAATGCTTGCGCAGGCGAATCAGTTACCACAGGTGGCATTGTCGCTACTTTAATCACTACGTGAGTGAATAGCAGCTTGATAGTAATTGACTGAGTGGATCAGTAACATAGCGTCAAATGGAAAAGGAAGATTCACACTGTTGGATCTTCCTTTTTGTTACTTACGCCTATAAATTAGATGCACATAAATTACATATCTAGGGCGATTAACAGCGCTATATAGGGTGGTAACTCTTGTGAAGGAGTAATAGTTGCTTTGTTGACCAAGTAGTCCCAACGTGAAACACGTTAGAGGGAGTACAATGATGAGAGAGGATGTTATGGATAATAATTTACTGGGTATTACACATTCACCTGTAAGCCCCTCTACAACAAATAGGCCTGTAGTTGCACTCAATAGGCCTGAAACCGGATTAGATGCTACATCTGATACAAGTGTTACTGCACTGTTAGCGGTTGAAAAAAGCACTTATGTGGCAGAAACCGACAAAGTGGTGCAGGCCAAGGCGCTAACTGAAACTGAACAATCCGTTGCGGTTAAAGACCAACAATCCGAGGCTGAAGTATTAGCTGAAGTGGTTGAGCAGTTGTCAGAGGTGGTAACATTAATGAATAAAGGCCTCGCATTTTCGGTTGACGAAGATTCCGGCTCCGCGATTGTTAAAGTGATGGATATTGACACCGGTGACATTATACGCCAAATTCCCAGCGATGAAGCGTTAGAGTTGGCGCAAAAGTTGCAGGATGTAAAAGGCTTGTTGCTGAAAACTCAAGCCTAAATGATAGCTTATTCGCTTGAAAATTTGACTACGATTTTTATGAGATAAATTGAGGTAAATATGGGGTTAACATCGGTTGGACTAGGGTCAGGTCTTGACATTAACGGTATTGTATCCGCTTTAGTTAGCTCAGAGCAGGCCCCTAAGGTAGCACGATTTGACTCAACAGAGGGCGCCATTACTGCTGAAATATCAGCGTTAGGCGCTTTAAAAAGCACCTTATCGGAATTTCAAGATAGCTTAAGTTTTCTGTCCAAAACAGATTCATTCGATAGTCAGAGCGTGAAACTTTCACAAGGTACCTACTTAAGTGCATCCGTGACTAATGATGCTGTGTCTGGCAGCTATAGTCTGGCCGTTGAACAACTGGCTCAGAGTCAAAAAGTTGGCTCTTTAGCCGTGAGTGATGTGACAGCGCCATTAGATGAAGGCTCGTTAAACTTTGCCGTTGATGGTAACAGCTTTGATATTGCAGTGACTACAGACGATACCCTACAATCGCTAGTGACTAAAATAAATGCTGCTGACGACAATGTAGGTGTTACCGCCACCATAGTGAACAGTGATGCCGGCGCCCAGTTAGTCCTCACCTCTAACAAAACCGGCACCGCCAATAATATGAGTGTCACCGCAACCGATACTGGCGCGGGCACTGTGCTTGCCGATACTTTTGCCATGACCGAATTGCAACCCGCTAAAGATTCGATTATCTATATCGATGGCTTAAAACTTACTTCCAGTAGTAATACCGTTGAGGGCGCAATTGCTGGTGTGACCCTTAATCTTAAAGATGCCGATATTGCTAAGTTAACCACATTGACGGTTGCCCAAAACACCAGCTCAGTCAAAACAGGTATAAAAGCATTTGTTGAGTCTTTTAACGCGATGTCAAAAACCATTAGTGATTTAACCAGTTACAATGCTGACACAAAAAAAGCCGCTGTACTGCAAGGCGACTCCTTGCCTCGCGGGATCCAAAGCCAATTACGCGGGGTGATTTCATCGGCATTTTCTACCTCTAATGGTAATTTGTCTCTGGCCTCTATCGGCATTACTACTACGCGCAGTGGCACCTTAGAGATAGATGACGATATTTTAACCGCAGCGTTAAAAAATAATGTTGCTGGCATTAAAGAAATGTTTACCGCCGAAGATACCGGGGTGGCGACCAAATTAGACGGTTATCTTGATTCGTATGTTGGCACTGGATCTATTATTGATAGCCGTGATAGCTCTCTTGATAGTAGCTTAGATCGCTTGAGCGATCAGCGAGAAGCGTTTGCGCGAAAAATGTCGGCATTTGAAGACCGCTTATTTAAACAGTATAACTATATGGATTTGATTGTCGGTCAATTGAGCACCCAGAGTTCTGATTTACAATCGCGATTGGATTCTCTCCCTGGGCTTGTGAGTCAAAATGATTAATCCAATGATTAATCCAATGCTACCGGTTTAATCAATCTGTTTAAAAGAGAACAGCGAGTTGACAATTATATGACGACCACAGAACAACAAGTGTTAATTGATAATTTGGATGCCATTAGCGAACAATGCAAGACGGTATTGAACAGGTTAAAAAGCAAAAATGACCTAGAAGAATTTGATGAGTTGGTATTAAATTTGCAAGAATTGGTTGTTAAGCGTCAAAATTTATTAAATGTTTTGATTGCCGACTATTCGTTTACGCAAAGAGATTATTTGGAACACCAATTAGAGCTGACATTGAGTCTTGAGGTGAAAGCAAAGTTAGTCATGAATAGTTTGCATTCTGAGATACATCTAGGAAAGAAAAACCAACGTCAACTTGATGTTTATAAAAGTATAGATTCAGATAGGTAGGTATTTATGAGAAGCTCGCTACGGTCATATCGAAAAGTTTCGCTAGAAAGCGAAATTGCGGTGGCTTCACCGCATCGCATTATACAAATGATGTTTGAAGGCGCATTGCAGCGTATTGCACAAGCTAAATATGCCATTCAACAGAAAAATCATGCGCAAAAAGGAGAAAATATCGGTAAAGCAATTAGTATTATTGCTGGACTGAGTGGTAGCTTAAACATGGATGCTGGCACCGAAATATCTGCTAATCTAGACTCACTTTATGAATATATGTTGAGACGATTATCTGAGGCCAATGTGGCTAATGATGTGGATATGCTCGAAGAGGTTTCTGCTTTACTCAGAACCATTAAAGAAGGCTGGGATGCCATTCCGCAAGACATGCATGAGTTAACCTCTGAAGCCAGTTAAAAATTGCTATAATGCTGCATCAAACTAAAAAAGACGCTTAGCGTCTTTTTTGTTGTTTGGGAAAAATGAACGCGTTAACGTTTAGTGGGTTTGTGTTTATCATATTTGTTATTTTAACGTGGTCTAAAATTAATTCTGGCTAAAAAATCATCACTCTTAGCTGAAAATGCTATCTGTTGTAGATAAAATGTAACTGATGCTTGCTTATGCTGAGCTGATAATACAATATTTATGACCGAGTTCGTTTTTCTTAACTGTATTTAACAGATTAACGATCCTGTTTTAGGAAAAATGCTAGAATAGCCCCAGTGTTGTAATTTTTGCCAGTATTTATGGCAACAATGTACTTTGGTTTTTGTTGCTGTGTGCGGCATAATCATCCCGAATAAATACCTATAACAAGAGCTTTTGGCCTTCTGAATGATGCAAATAGAACAAAGTATTTTAATTGTCGGTACCCCATCAGAGCGCGTGACTCGTTTGTGCTGCATTTTCGAATTTTTAGGCGAGCAGTGCGAAATTGTCTCTAATGAATCTTTTACAACCTTAATCGAGCAATCTCGCTATCGCGCCGTTGTTATTTTGACGGATGACATTGTCTCAGACAGGATCAAAAATATTGCCGCCATTGTGCCTTGGCAACCTATGTTGTTACTGGGTGATACCGATGCAAGTTTATCAAATCTGCTCGGGACTATCGAAGAACCGATAAATTATCCACAATTGACTGAGCTGCTGCATTTCTGTCAAGTGTTTGGCCAAGCAAAAAGACAACACACCTTAACCAGTGGTAATCAAACCAAGTTATTTCGCAGTTTAGTGGGCCGCAGTGAAGGCATTGCTAAAGTTCGCCATTTGATTAACCAGGTGTCAAGTTCTGATGCGACCGTCATCGTGCTGGGTCAATCGGGTACAGGTAAAGAAGTGGTGGCGCGTAATATCCATTATTTATCTGAACGACGTGATGGGCCATTTATTCCGGTTAATTGTGGTGCTATCCCCGCTGAGTTACTTGAAAGCGAGTTATTTGGTCATGAGAAGGGCTCTTTTACGGGGGCGATTTCAGCCCGTAAAGGCCGTTTTGAATTAGCTGAAGGTGGCACGCTATTTCTAGATGAAGTAGGTGATATGCCACTGCAAATGCAAGTGAAATTATTGCGTGTATTACAAGAGCGAGTTTTTGAACGTGTTGGTGGTAGCAAAACGATTGCCGCTGATGTTCGTATTATTGCGGCGACTCATCGCGATCTTGAAACCATGATTATAGACAACTCATTTCGTGAAGATTTATATTATCGACTCAATGTGTTCCCAATTGAGATGCCTGCACTAAGCGAGCGTCGTGATGATGTGCCCTTATTACTTCATGAGTTAGTCAGTCGAGTATTTAATGAGGGGCGTGGTAAGGTTCGTTTCACCCAACGAGCCATTGAATCGCTAAAAGAACATAATTGGTCTGGTAATGTGCGTGAATTATCGAACTTGATTGAGCGGTTAACGATTTTGTTTCCTGGCGGATTGGTCGATGTTAACGATTTACCGCATAAGTATCGTTATATTGATGTACCTGAATACTGTGTAGAAGTCAGTGAAGAGCAGTTAGAGCGGGATGCGTTAGCGTCGATATTCAGCGATGAAGAACCTGTTGAAATACCTGAAACGCGGTTTCCGAGTGAATTACCGCCTGAAGGGGTTAAATTAAAAGACTTACTGGCGGAATTAGAAATTGACATGATCCGTCAAGCACTTGAACAGCAAGATAGTGTTGTGGCAAGAGCCGCTGAAATGCTGGGTATTCGTCGTACCACATTAGTTGAAAAAATGCGTAAATATGGTTTAGGTAAAGACTAACTAAAGGCTATTATTAAACGCTATTACTAGAAACGATAGCTGAGAACCATAGCTAAAGAACAATAACCAAAACTATACCATTGACCTAAATCATAAAAACACACCATTGAGTGTGTTTTTTTGTTTTTAATGTTTGGTTTTATTGTTAGGTTATGTCAGTTCAGATTTTTTCAGTATTCACACACTATTTGCCAGTAATCAGCAAACAAATTGTTTGGCACAGTAAATGCATTAAGCTAGTTAAATGTTATTCTTTTGACGGAGCGACCATGTATTCAGCACGAGCGTTAACACATAAAAATAATCCCGATTTTGGATTGTCTGCGTCAGCTTCGTCTAGCATCACAACTGATGCAGAGATTCAATCGTCTGCTATTGGCGCTTATTCAGTGTTACAACGAAAAGCTAATGTGCTTCGTAAAGGCGTTGCCCATTCTAGCGCGGCTGTCGCTACTCCTGTTATCAGCCCTTATTCTAGTAAGGCCGCTAATATGTCTAATCAAATGGCGCATATTCTTCAAGCCATGCCATCTGGCGTGGTGATCATTGATGGCGACGGCGTGGTAACGCTTGCTAATCCTGTTGCAACCGAACTTCTCGGGCGACCACTCCAAGGTGCACGTTGGTTTGATATTATCCATCGCGCGTTTGCCCCACAAGATGATGATGGACATGAAGTCTCCCTTAAAAATGGTCGCCGGGTAAAATTAGCGATTACCCCATTAGCGCCTGAGCCGGGGCAGTTGATTGTATTAACTGATCTAACCGAAACCCGCTTATTGCAGAAAAACTTATCTCATTTACAACGTTTATCGGCGTTAGGCAAAATGGTGGCGACATTAGCACATCAGGTGCGCACCCCATTATCTGCGGCTTTGCTGTATGCCTCTAATCTTGGCAGTTCCAAATTATCAGACTCAGCACGAAGTAAGTTTCAATCTAAATTGGTTGACCGATTAAATGAGCTAGAGCGTCAAGTAAATGACATGTTACTCATGGCAAAGGGACGTCAAGAGGGAATGGCTGAATCGGTTACAATGGATGAGATTATTGGACAGGTTATGGCCAATTGCGAGCCTATTGCAGATAAAAAACACTGTCAGCTTGTGGCTGAAGACACCTCAAATTCATTGATGCTTGCCAATGCTAACGCACTCAGTTCAGCAGTGAACAATTTGGTGATGAATAGCATTGAAGCGGGCGCAACAAAAATAAAAGTCAGTGCGAGTGAAACCCCTGAAGGACTATTACTTGATGTTATCGATAATGGCAAAGGGCTCGAACCGTCAATGCAACAACAAATACTTGAACCTTTTTTTACCACTAAAAGTCAAGGTACAGGATTGGGCTTAGCGGTTGTTCAGTCGGTAGTGCATAACCATGGCGGACAAATACAGTTGTCGTGTAAACCTGGAATGGGTTGTCATATTCGATTGAGCTTTCCGCACATTAGCAAAGCAAGTGATCAGGAGGTGATGCGTGGCTGAAGCCAATATTTTATTAGTTGAAGATGATGCTGATTTACGTGAGGCATTACTCGATACGCTAATGCTCGCCCATTATGACTGTGTTGATGTTGGCAGTGCTGAAGAGGCTATTTTGGCCTTAAAAGTAACCCATTTTGATATGGTGATTAGCGATGTGCAAATGGACGGTATTGGTGGCATGGGGTTGCTGGGTTATTTACAGCAGCACCAACCTAAACTGCCCGTCTTATTAATGACCGCTTATGCCACCATTAACAGTGCGGTTAGTGCAATGAAATTAGGCGCAGTGGATTACCTTGCTAAACCATTTGCGCCTGAAGTGTTGTTGAATCAGGTGTCCCGCTATTTACCCTTAAAGCAAAACCACGATAAGCCTGTGGTTGCCGATGAGAAAAGTTTAGCCTTGTTGTCGCTGGCTCAGCGTGTGGCAGTATCTGATGCATCGGTAATGATCATGGGGCCGAGTGGCTCAGGTAAAGAGGTGCTGGCGCGCTATATTCACCAACATAGCCAACGCCATGACCAGCCGTTTATTGCGATTAATTGTGCTGCAATACCCGAGAATATGTTAGAAGCGACCTTGTTTGGTTATGAAAAAGGCGCGTTCACTGGGGCTTATCAGGCATGCCCTGGTAAGTTTGAACAAGCCCAAGGCGGCACCATATTACTTGATGAAATATCTGAGATGGAGCTGGGGTTACAAGCTAAGTTATTGCGGGTGTTACAAGAGCGTGAGGTTGAGCGTTTAGGTGGACGTAAAACCATTAAACTGAATGTTCGCGTACTGGCAACCTCAAACCGCGATCTTAAAGCGCTGGCCACCTCGGGTGAGTTTAGAGAAGATTTATATTACCGAATTAATGTATTCCCGTTAACGTGGCCTGCGCTGCATCAACGCCCTGCCGATATTTTACCGCTGGCGCGGCATTTGATTATTAAACATGCTAAAGCACTTAATATGACCTCAGTACCACAGCTTGATGACGGTGCGACTCGGCGTTTATTAACCCATCGCTGGCCGGGTAACGTGCGAGAGTTAGACAATGTTATTCAACGGGCACTGATATTGCGGGTTAATGATGATATTGGCGTTAATGATATTATTTTAGACTCTGGCGATGTGGCGTTAGTGGCACCAGAATATGTTGACACTGATAAGTCTGCCGAATTAGAAGGCTTAGGTGGCGAATTAAAAGCCCAAGAACATGTGATTATTTTAGAAACCCTAAATCAATGCCAGGGTAGTCGGAAAATGGTCGCTGAAAAACTCGGGATCAGTGCTCGTACGTTACGTTATAAAATGGCAAAAATGCGCGATATGGGGATCCAATTACCCGCTTAGTGCTAATGCTTGTGCTAATTGATTATTTGATCAAGCTTATTTAATTTATTGATTTTACGATCTTATTTTATTATTAAGACAAAAAGTAACCTATTTTATATTGTAAATAGGTTACTTTTGCCTGCCTATTTTCTAATTTTTTTATACCTATCGCCTACTAATTGTAATATTGGCATCTAAATTGCTATAAATTATTATCAGTTATTGTTGTCGTCAAAAAGTCGACGAAAGGGAGTTACATCGTGCAGATTAGCGCAAATCCATTAATGCAAGAAATGCAGTCACTTCGTGGCGAAATAGCCCCTTCTATTGGTTCATCAATTCGTCCTAATTTAACCCAGCAAGTCAATAACACTACCGGTGCTGATTTCAGCCAGTTGTTGTCTCAGGCGGTGGGTAGCGTCAATGAACTACAACAAGCATCGTCAAGTTTAGCCTCGCGTTTAGATATGGGTGACACCACGGTTAGCTTGTCTGATACGGTTATTGCGCGTGAAAAAGCTGGCGTTGCCTTTGAAGCAACGGTGCAGGTACGTAATAAACTTGTCGATGCTTATAAAGAAATCATGAATATGCCTGTTTAGTCGCAGATCAAATAAAATAACAACATCAGATATAGCAGGTAAGTATTGTGAGCACAGACTTAATGGTAGGTTCAAATTCAACCGCTGATACCGGCGTACGGCAAGAGAACCCGTCTGGGCTTCTTGGCGGCATTGGTGGCGCCGATATGATGCGCCAAGTGATCATGATCTTGGCATTAGCGATATGTCTTGCTATGGCTGTTTTTGTGATGATGTGGGCCCAAGAGCCTGAGTATCGTCCACTGGGTAAAATGGAAACAACTGAGATGATCCAAGTCTTGGATGTACTTGATAAAAATCAAATCGATTATCAAATAAATGTCGATGTGGTGAAAGTGCCTGAAGACAAATATCAAGATGTTAAGTTATTACTCAGCCGAGCAGGTGTTCAAAGTAACACCCAAGCTAATGATTACTTAAGCCAAGATAGCGGATTTGGTGTCAGCCAACGCATGGAGCAAGCTCGCTTAAAACTCAGCCAAGAATTAAACTTGGCTCGGGCTATCGAAGAATTAAAAAGTATTAGTCGTGCCAAAGTTATTCTAGCGCTACCAAAACAAAACGTTTTTGCTCGTAATGCCTCTAAACCAAGTGCAACCGTGGTGGTGAGCGTTCGTCGTGGTGGATTAGGCCAAGAAGAGATCGATGCGATTGTTGATATTGTTGGCTCGGCGGTGCAAGGACTGGTGCCTTCTCGCGTGACGGTGACGGACTCAAATGGTCGTTTACTGAATTCTGGTAGTCAAGATGGTACCTCTGCTCGAGCCCGTCGTGAACAAGATCTCGTGCAACAACAAGAAGCAGAATACCGTAAAAAAATTGAATCAATATTGATGCCTATTTTAGGACCTGAGAACTTTACTTCTCAAGTCGATGTCAACATGAACTTTACCGCAGTAGAGCAAACTGCAAAGCGCTATTCTCCTGACTTACCCGCTGTTCGCAGCGAAATGACCATTGAGCGAAACTCATCGGGTCAAAGCTCTGGCGGTATTCCTGGTGCGTTAAGCAATCAACCGCCGACGGAGTCCGATATTCCGCAAGTGGCGGGTGAGGCGACAAGTTCAACTGTGTCAGGTAATTTTTCAAAAGAAGCCACGCGTAATTATGAGTTAGACACCACGATTAGTCACACTCGTCAGCAAATTGGTGTGGTTCGCCGCGTCAGTGTGTCAGTTGCGATTAACTTTAAACCTGGGCAAATGGATGAAAATGGTCAGGTCACTCGCGTGCCGAGAACCGAACAAGAATTAACCAATATCCGTCGTCTTTTAGAAGGCGCGGTAGGCTTTAGCACCCAACGCGGTGATGTGCTTGAAGTGGTAACGGTTCCATTTATGGATCAGTTAATTGAAGCGTTACCAGAACCGGATATGTGGGAGCAGCCTTGGTTTTGGCGTGCGATTAAGCTGGCTTTAGGTGCGATTGTTATTTTAGTGCTCATTCTGGCCGTGGTTCGACCTATGCTGAAGAAGCTAACCAATCCTAATGGGATTAAGATGCCCGATGATGTTCATCCTGGACATGAATTAGCTGAAATTGAAGATCAGTATGCAGCCGATACCTTAGGTATGCTTAATACTAAAGAAGCGGAATACAGTTATGCCGATGATGGGTCAATTCATATACCTAATCTGCATAAAGATGATGATATGATTAAAGCAATTAGAGCAATCGTGGCCAATGAGCCAGAGCTTTCCACGCAAGTAATTAAGAACTGGTTACAAGACAATGGCTAATGAAAAAAAAGAAAGCGTAGAAAAAGCAGAAAAAGCTACGGGATTTGACCTGGATTCGGTTACTGGTGTTGAGAAAACTGCCATTTTACTGCTCAGTTTGAATGAAGCGGATGCGGCGTCAATTTTAAAACACTTAGAACCTAAGCAGGTGCAAAAAGTGGGTATGGCGATGGCGGCGATGGATGAGTTTGGTCAAGATAAAGTCATTGGGGTTCACAAGTTATTCTTAGATGATATTCAAAAGTTCTCGTCAATTGGCTTTAACAGCGAAGAATTCGTCCGTAAAGCGTTAACCGCGGCGTTAGGTGAAGATAAAGCGGGCAACTTGATTGAACAAATTATCATGGGCAGCGGGGCTAAAGGGCTTGATTCGTTAAAATGGATGGATGCCCGCCAAGTGGCGACGATTATCCAAAACGAACATCCGCAAATTCAAACCATTGTGTTGTCATATTTAGACCCAGATCAAGCCGCTGAGATTTTTAGCCAGTTCCCAGAAAATACTCGTTTAGATTTGATGATGCGTATTGCTAACCTTGAAGAGGTTCAGCCAGCGGCTTTGCAAGAGTTGAATGACATTATGGAAAAACAATTCGCGGGTCAAGGTGGAACGCAAGCAGCCAAAATGGGCGGTCTAAAAGCGGCTGCCAATATTATGAACTATCTCGATACGGGTGTTGAGAGCCAGATAATGGAAACCATGCGTGAGTCTGACGAAGAAATGGCGCAACAAATACAAGACATGATGTTTGTATTTGAGAACTTAATTGACGTGGATGACCGTGGCGTTCAGGCCTTGTTACGTGAAGTGCAGCAAGATATTCTGATGAAAGCACTTAAAGGTGCTGATGAAGGTTTGAAAGAGAAAATTCTGGGTAATATGTCTAAACGTGCAGCAGAATTACTTCGTGACGACTTAGAAGCCATGGGGCCAATTCGTATTAGTGAAGTAGAAGTGGCACAAAAAGAGATTCTGGCTATTGCTCGCCGCCTCAGTGACAGCGGTGAAATCATGTTAGGCGGAACTGGTGGCGACGAGTTCTTATAACTCAATATCTATATCCAAGCCATTACCGAGAGCGCTGCTTCGCTGCTAGGACGCTTCGCTGCTAGGACGCTTCGGTTCTAGGACGCAGTCCGCCCTAGGTCCTTGAACCTTGCTTTTGAACAATGTTTTCAACAACATAAGTGATGAATTATGCCAGAATCAAAATCGCCTAAAAATACGCTCAATACGGATGATGAGCAAGCATTTAGGCATTGGCAATTACCTGATATGACTAAAGATAGTAGTTTAGAACCGTCAAACATGTTTGGTAAGTTTTCTGAGGCGCACACGCCGACTCCAGTTGCTGGTGCCGAGAAGTCTATGGCACCACCGACCATGGCGCAAATTGAAGACATTCGCGCAGCCGCGGAGCAAGAAGGGCTTGAGCAAGGCAAACAAGAAGGCCATCAACAAGGATTAGAGCAAGGGCGCTTAGAGGGACTGGAGCAAGGTCACCAACAAGGGTTCGCTCAAGGCGAGCAGCAAGGATTGGAGGCCGGGCAAACGAAAGTTAATGAACTTGTTGAGCAACTTAATCAAATTATTAACCAATTTGAGCGGCCACTCTCTATATTAGATAACGAAATTGAAGCTGAACTGTTGGCAATGACAATAAGCTTAGCCAAGTCGGTGATTGGCCATGAACTTAAGACGCATCCAGAACATATATTATTGGCATTTCGTCAAGGTGTTGATGCTCTGCCACTGAAAGAACAACGGGTTAAATTGCGCTTGAATCAAGCCGATGCTGAAATAGTTAACCAATGTTACAGTGCGGAACAACTGGACAAAAATCAGTGGCAAATTGATATCGATCCGTCATTATCAAATGGTGACTGTATCATTGAAAGTGTGCGTTCATCTGTCGATTTACGTGTTGAGCAACGTATTAACCAAGTGTTTAGTGAATTAGACGCCCAGTCGAATCAGTTAGCTAAGAATGTGCAACAACAAAAAGCAACTCATTCACAATATCAAACCACATCAGTCGATAATTTGAGTGAACATCAACAACCCCTTGAGCTTAACGACACCATCGACAGTACCAACCGTGCTGATAATGACCAGAATAGCCAAAGTCATACTGTTGATACGGATGCTGAAACGGTGACTCAACACATTGATGCGCCAGATCCCATTGTCGATCCACAGACAAGTGTAACGCTCGACACAAGTGCACAAGCTGATACTGTCCCAGCAGATAAAGCGGATGATACTGTCCCAACAGATAAAGCGGATGATACTCAGCAACAGACGAAAGACCTATCCCAAGGAAATACCGATGAGCACTCGTCAACATCGACTACTTAACAAATTTGCTGTGCATCATAAGCACGTATTACCGCTGCGACCAGTGGCAAGCGGGCAGTTAGTTAGGGTTGTTGGTTTAACGCTCGAGGCGACCGGATGTCGTGCACCTATTGGTAGTTTATGCTCTATCGAAACCATGGTGGGTGATTTGGTGGCAGAGGTTATCGGGTTTGATGACACATTACTGTACTTAATGCCTATTGAAGAACTCAGAGGGGTGTTGCCCGGCGCGCGCGTTAAGCCGTTAGGTGAACAATCTGGATTAAATGTTGGCTTATCATTATTAGGCAGAGTGTTAGACGGAAGTGGCTTGCCATTAGACGGTTTAGGACCGCTTAATACTGATCAATATGCTTCACGTCATGGCCCTTACATTAACCCATTATCTCGACGAGCGATTACCGAACCTTTAGATGTCGGCGTTCGTGCAATCAACTCGATGTTAACGGTCGGTAAAGGCCAGCGTATGGGCTTGTTTGCCGGTTCTGGTGTGGGTAAAAGTGTGCTGCTTGGCATGATGACGCGAGGTTCTAAAGCCGACATTATTGTGGTGGGTTTAGTGGGCGAACGTGGTCGTGAAGTTAAAGAGTTTATTGAAGAAATTTTGGGTAAAGAAGGTCGTGCGCGCGCAGTTGTTGTGGCCGCACCGGCAGATACGTCTCCCTTAATGCGCTTACGGGCTTGTGAAACGTCCACTCGTATTGCTGAGTATTTTAGAGATTTAGGTTACGATGTTTTGTTGCTAATGGACAGTTTGACGCGTTATGCACAAGCACAACGCGAAGTGGCTCTTGCGGTAGGAGAGCCGCCAGCAACCAAAGGATATCCCCCTTCGGTATTCGCTAAGTTACCGCGCCTGGTTGAACGGGCGGGTAATGGCGGTGCTGGGCAAGGTTCTATTACGGCTTTTTACACGGTATTGACTGAAGGTGATGATCAACAAGATCCTATTGCTGATGCTTCTCGCGCTATTTTAGATGGCCACATTGTGTTATCTCGTCAACTTGCCGATTCGGGTCATTATCCTGCCATCGATGTGGAAGCATCAATTAGCCGCGTAGCACCTATGGTGATCAGTGATGAACACCTAGAAGCCATGCGCAGAGTTAAACAGATGTATTCTCTGTATCAACAGAATCGAGACCTTATTTCAATTGGCGCCTACTCTCAGGGCAGCGATCCTAGGATTGATAATGCGATCCGCTTACAACCTGCAATGAATGCCTTTTTGCGTCAGGGATTTAAAGAACCAGTGACGTTTGAAGAGAGTCGAGTCATGTTGACTCAAATAGCCGCGCAGTGTCAGGGATAAAGTAAATGACTCGAACTGATCCACTATTGACGGTATTGAAGTTAGCCACTTCTGCCGAAGATCAAGCTGCTTTACAGCTTAAGTCGGCTCAATTTGAAAAGCAAAAACGCCAAGGTCAGCTGGATGCATTAAACAACTATCGCTTAGATTATATGAAACAGATGGAAGGACACACAGGAACCACGTTACGCGCAAACCAATACCATCAATTCCATCAATTTATTCGTCAAGTGGATAATGCAATAACACAGCAGGTTGGCGCGGTTCAAGATGCCGAAAAACAAGTTGGCTATCGTCAAGTTCATTGGCAAGAAACACAACAAAAACGTAAAGCGGTCGACATGTTATTAAAGCAAAAAGCCAAGAAGGCTATGGCAATAGAAGCTAAACTTGAACAAAAAAACTCAGATGAATTTGCGATGCAACAGTATTTTCGCCGAAAACTTAAATAACCCTTTGTCTTGTTAATGACCATTTATCGACTTGCAATAGACTCACTATTGACGCTTCTATTAACTCGTGAAGACGCCTTAGTCGCAAAAAATGGCAAGTTTGACAAGTCGCGATCTGCACACATCAAAATATCATGATGCGCTTGCTGGTTCGCTGATGTTTTGCTTGGTTATCTATTATGCAAAGTTCATCGAACAACCATGTGTTGGCACTTAAATTGCTTAATATTATTAATTGAAATACAAATCGTCAGTGAAGCGACGGTGGCGAGCTTATTACGAGGCTTTTGCAATCACCTTACACATATAATTGAACAGACAAATATGTGACGTATATGGAGGTGATGACCTAGCTGTTTTTAGACGATATATCACCTAACCTTGTTTAATTGAGTGGAGCAGATTATGCAGCAGATGAACAATATCTTACTTGGCAATAGCAGTAAACCTGCCGATGCGAGCACGAAGGTAAACGTGCAAGATGTTGAAAATAAATTATTTTTATCTGCTTTTAATCAAGCGAGCGAATCCGGTCTTATTTTACGGCATAACGCTAATACGGCGCAGGTGTCGTTTGATGCTGAAGCGGGGAAAGCAAATGCTGGCATCGCAAGTGAGCTGTCTACAGACGAAAATGCTGATGTTGAAATGATTTTTGCTCAACTTAATATGGCGGATTCAATCAATAAACGTCATTCCTCTGGCGGAAAAGAATTGCCACATGTCGAACAATCTGAGGTTTATTTTGACACCACATTTTCGACAGAAGCGCCAAACAGTGCTGTTGTTGAAAAGACCAATAATGATGTCGGTGTTAGTGAGTTATTTACTGATACTATTGATTTACCGGCAGATTCTATCACTACCAAAGAGGCTATTTCTCAGCTTAGCGCTGAAGAACTAGACAATTTAATGGCATTTGCTGATTTATCGGTAAAAGACTTACAAGCGTTAGACCCTCAAGCCTTAAACGTATTAATTAGTGATTTTAATCTACAAGCACCGGTTATTGATGAGTCTATTTTAGCCATGGTGGAGGCTGATATAGACAGCAGTGATGAATCTCCAGACAGCAAGCTTAATAGTGAACAACAAAACCAAATTGATAAATCAGTCGCCACCAGCGTGGCGATCCAAGGTAAAGCGAGTGCTACCGATGTTAACTCTGCACTTAATTCTGCAGCCGTTAAATCAGATATGACGGGTCCTTTAAGCTCTGGGCTTAGTCGTTCTGCCGCTTCAGTTGAAGCGACTTCAGCGATGAACGTCGATCCCAAGACTATTTTAGGTGATAACGATCGCATTAATAGCAATGTTCAAGTAGATACTGATAATGCCAAAGTACTGGCCAAAGCTGATTTTTCAGTGGTATTAGACTCCTTAGCGATAAAGCGCTCCTCCGGTGAGCCTTCAACCCACTTAACCCCAGCTAATTTTGGCTTCGATGCTGTGGCTGATGTCAGTGAAACTGACAATAAGACCTTACAAAATCACAATAGCTTTACCTCGGTCAATAAAAGTGATGTGCCGCAATTCCAGTTATCGATAAGACCGCAAGGAGAAGCTGGCGCTCAGATGCAAGAGATGATCCAGCGTTTTTCTCCGGTGATGAAACAGCAGTTAATCACTATGGTAAGTAATGGTGTTCAACAAGCTGAAATTCGGCTTGATCCAGCCGAACTCGGACATTTAACGATTAAAATTCAAATCCAAGGCGATCAAACTCAAGTGCAGTTTCATGTTGCCCAGTCGCAAACCCGAGATATCGTTGAGCAAGCTATGCCACGATTACGCGAGATGCTTGCGCAAGAAGGATTACAATTGACCGACAGTCATGTGTCCCAAGGCGATGGCGGTAGCGAACAGCAGCATGAACAATCAGGAGATCATAGTGGGGAAGGCCGCCAATTGGATGAAATTTCAACACAAGAGGTCAGCTTGCTGACAAATCCATCAAGGAGTTTACATTCAGCTATAGATTATTATGCTTAAGCAGGTAACCTATGGCAACAATATGACTTCGTAACAATAGCGAGTTATTTAGCTAAATTATAATGTTAATTACAATGTTAATCACAATGTTGATTTGGGACCATGATGGCTGAACAAGAATTAGAATTAAACGAAGTCCCAGAAAGCGGTAATAAATCCAAAAAGCTGATCATCTTTGGTGGTATTGGTTTAGTGTTGGTTTTGCTCATTGGGGGCGGATTGTGGTTTTTTATGGGTTCAAGCGAGCCTGCTTCTCCCGCAGATACCGCTATTGAAACAGAAGCACCAACAGTAAGTGCAGGAGCTGAATATGTTGGCATGCCAAGACCTTTTCTGTTTAATTTACCGGGTGTTGATCGCGCGAGACTGGTTGAAATTAAAGTCCAATTAATGGTGCGTGGCGAAGATGATAGCGTGCTTATAAAAAAACATATCCCATTGATTGAGGATGCATTATTAACCACTTTTAGTGCCGCTGATGTGCAAAAACTGAGTACCCAAGCCGGTAAAGATGAGTTACGTCAGCTAGCGTTACTTAATGTTCAAAATACATTGCAACCAGTAACGGGGGGGACAGTCGTTGAAAAGGTCCTGTTTACTGGCTTTGTAATGCAATAACCAATAACCAATAACCAAAAAAACATTAACTGCTAAGGCGATGATGTGAGTGATTTATTAAGCCAAGATGAAATTGATGCGCTATTACATGGTGTTGATGATGTCGATGATGATGAGATAGAAGAAAATAGTGCTGATGCGCAGTCTTATGATTTCTCATCTCAAGACCGAATTGTGCGTGGCCGTATGCCTACGCTTGAAATCGTTAATGAACGATTTGCACGACATTTACGCATCAGTATGTTTAACATGATGCGCCGTGCAGCCGAAGTGTCGATCAATGGCGTACAAATGCTTAAGTTTGGCGAGTATGTGCATACTCTATTTGTGCCAACCAGTTTAAATATGGTGCGTTTTAGTCCACTTAAAGGCACCGCGTTAATCACCATGGAAGCAAGATTAGTCTTTATTCTTGTCGATAACTTCTTTGGTGGCGATGGTCGTTTTCATGCCAAAATTGAAGGCCGTGAATTTACCCCAACAGAACGTCGAATTGTACAGTTATTGCTCAAAATTATTTTTGAAGATTACAAAGAAGCATGGTCGCCGGTAATGGATGTGGAGTTTGAATACCTCGACTCTGAAGTGAACCCTGCCATGGCGAACATTGTCAGTCCGACCGAAGTGGTGGTGATTAACTCATTTCACATCGAAGTTGACGGTGGCGGCGGTGATTTTCACATCACAATGCCGTATTCAATGATTGAGCCAATCCGTGAATTACTCGATGCCGGTGTTCAAAGTGATAAACAAGATACGGATATGCGCTGGTCGCAAGCATTACGTGATGAAATTATGGACGTGAAAGTGGGCATTGATGTCAACGTTGTTGAACATGAAGTGACATTACGCGATGTTATGGGCTTTAAAGCGGGCGATATAATCCCGATTGAATTACCTGAACACATTATGATGAAAATTGAGGATTTGCCGACTTATCGTTGTAAAATGGGCAAATCGCGCGATAATTTAGCGGTAAAAATCAGTGAAAAAATCCCACGGCCAGAAACGGTTAAAACAGAGCTGCAATTAGTGACTCGCAAAGGCAAGTCGCGTGATATTTCAGAGTTATAAGGTGAAGTGAATGAGCACAGAAGATACAGGCGATGACTGGGCTGCCGCAATGGCTGAGCAGGCTATAGAAGAAGCGGAACAAGTTGAGCTTGATGAGTTAGTCGATGATTCCAAACCTATTTCTAAAGAAGAAGCGGCAAAGTTAGATGGCATATTAGATATTCCGGTGACCATTTCTATGGAAGTGGGACGCAGTTTTATCAGCATCCGTAATCTACTTCAGCTGAATCAAGGTTCGGTGGTCGAACTTGACCGTGTAGCGGGTGAGCCACTGGACGTCATGGTCAATGGAACCTTGATTGCCCATGGTGAAGTGGTGGTCGTTAATGATAAGTTTGGTATCCGTTTGACGGATGTTATTAGCCAGACAGAACGAATCAAAAAACTTAAATAACTTGATTAACTAAATAAAACAATAATATAGCAAAGGTTGGGATAGTGTTGATCTTTGCTGATTTGGTTGCACATTACAAGGAATAGCAGTGGCTAATGTGATACTAATGCTCAGCGTCATGAGTGAGGCATTGAGCGCCCCTGAAGTGTCTAGCACTCTAACGAATAACCCGTTAGCTCATCCCTCTGAAGTGTCTAATGCCGCAACATTAGCCAATATGGTTGGTGGGTTAATTGCCGTATTAGCGCTTATCTTTTTGTTAGCTTACATTGTCAAACGGCTTAAATTAGTGCCTTCAAATGGCGGTGTGATTAAAACAATTGCCGTTACCCCCATAGGCCAGCGTGAGAAAGTCGTACTGGTGGAGGTCAACGGCCAGCAATATCTTCTTGGTGTGACCTCGCAACAGATTAATCTTATTGATAAGTTAGCCACCTCCGTCGATGTTCCTATTTCTTCGTTTGCCAGTCGCCTAAAACAAGCCAAGGAACAGCAATAATGAATAAGTACACAAGCGTGTTGGTGTTGGCGGTGATGGCGCTAGTGGCATTGGTTTTATCGCCCTCAGCAATGGCACAAGATGGGGTGTTACCTGCATTAACGGTCACCACAGCTGCAGATGGAACAACTGAATATTCGGTAACCATGCAGATTTTATTGCTAATGACAGCAATGAGTTTTATCCCTGCGATGGTGATAATGCTCACCTCCTTTACCCGTATAATTGTGGTGTTATCGATATTAAGACAAGCTTTAGGGTTACAGCAAACACCGTCGAATCAAGTGCTGATTGGGATTAGTTTGTTTATGACTTTCTTTATTATGGCGCCGGTATTCGATAAAATTTATGCTGAAGCTGTAGAGCCTTATATTAATGAAACGTTAACATTAACTCAGGCTTATGATGTTGGCAAAGAGCCGATTAAATCATTTATGCTGTCGCAAGTTAGGACCACCGATTTACAAACCTTCATCGAAATATCCGGATATAAAGATATTCAATCTCCAGAACAAACGCCTATTAGTGTGGTGATCCCTGCATTTATCACCAGCGAGCTTAAAACGGCATTTCAAATAGGTTTTATGTTGTTTGTGCCCTTTTTAGTCCTCGATTTGGTTGTCGCCAGTATTTTGATGGCTATGGGTATGATGATGTTGTCACCGATGATCGTGTCATTACCGTTTAAAATTATGTTGTTTGTACTCGTTGATGGTTGGGGTCTTGTCATGGGGACTTTAGCGAACAGCTTTGGAATATAAGGCGCTAAAGTTATGTCTCCAGAATCGCTAGTTGATGTTTTTCGAGAAGCATTGTCCGTTATCGTACTGATCGTGGCAGCGATTATTTTGCCCGGCTTATTTGTCGGTTTAATTGTGGCGGTGTTTCAGGCCGCGACCTCCATTAACGAGCAAACCTTAAGCTTTTTACCGCGTTTAATGATGACGTTATTCGCGTTGATGTACTTAGGCCATTGGCTGGTGCAAACCATGATGGATTTCTTTTTCGAGATGGTGAATCTCATTCCACAAGTGATAGGGTAAGTTATGAATATTTTGTTTGATGAAATCAGTCAAACAATTGCTGCTTATCTTTTGCCGTTTTTTCGTATTTCATCCATGCTCATGGTGATGGTGGTCTTTGGCGCAAATACCACGCCGGCTAGGGTTCGACTCTTGTTATCCGTGGCCATTACCGTGGCTGTTGCACCTATTTTACCCCCAGTTGTAAATGTCGAATTACTGGCATTAAGTTCCGTTTTTGTGATTGTTCAGCAAATATTAATTGGGGTGACAATGGGTTTTGTGACCTTAATGGCCATGCAAACCTTTGTGTTAACAGGGCAAATTATTGGTATGCAGACCAGTTTAGGTTTTGCTTCAATGGTTGATCCTGGTTCTGGTGCGCAAACACCCGTAGTGGGTAACTTATTTTTGTTATTGGCAACGCTTATCTTTTTGGCAGTTGACGGCCATTTATTGATGTTTCGGATGCTGGTGGCGAGTTTTGAAACCATTCCTATATCAAATCAAGGTATATCAATCGCCAATTATCGCGCCCTTGCCGATTGGGGCGGTTTCATGTTTGGCGCTGCGCTGACAATGTCAATCTCAGCTATTACTGCCTTGTTATTAATTAACTTATCCTTTGGTGTAATGACTCGCGCATCGCCGCAGTTGAATATTTTCTCTATTGGTTTCCCGGTTACCATGGTCTGTGGTTTGCTGATTTTGTGGTTAACATTGGGACCGATTATGGCGCATTTTGATGAAGTTTGGTCGGCTGCGCAGCTACTTATGTGTGATGTGCTGCAGCTTGAATGTCAACGTGATAGTTCAGTGGTATTTTAGGGGGCACAGATGGCAGAAAATGACAGTAGTCAAGAACGCGATGAAGAGCCCACCGAGAAGCGACTTGAACAAGCCCGTGAAAAAGGCCAAGTCGCCCGTTCTAAAGAATTAGGTACCGCAGCAGTATTATTGGCCGCATCGGTTGGATTTTCGATGACAGGGCCGGCTATTGCCAAAGGTCTCCATACCATAATGAAACAACTATTTACCATGGAACGCGACCAAATTTTTGATACCAACTCCATGTTTCGTGTATGGGGCGTCGTGGGGAACGAGCTTGCTGGGCCGTTAATTAGCTTTATTGCTTTACTGGCATTTGTGGCTTTTTTGGGCAATATTGTTTTAGGTGGGATCTCTTTTTCAGTCAAAGCCTTTATGCCTAAAGGCAGTAAGTTAAACCCCATGAACGGTTTTAAGCGTATGTTTGGTACCCAAGCATTGGTTGAACTGACTAAAGGTATTGCTAAATTTGTGGTGGTGGCATTATCCGCTTACTTCCTACTAAAATTTTATTTCATTGATATTTTGACCCTGTCTAGCGATCACCTACCTGGCAATATCTATCATTCTTTAGAGTTGCTCATTTGGATGTTTATCGTACTTTGCAGTTCGATGTTATTGATTGTTATTATAGATGTGCCATTTCAAATTTGGAATCACAAGAAACAATTAAAAATGACCAAGCAAGAAATTAAAGATGAGTATAAAGATTCTGAAGGTAAGCCTGAAGTTAAAGGCAAAATTAGACAAATGCAGCAGGAGATGGCGCAACGGCGTATGATGACCGAAGTGCCTAACGCTGATGTGATTGTGGTTAACCCAGAGCATTATGCTGTGGCGGTAAAATACGATGTAAGTCGCTCTTCTGCGCCATTTTTAATCGCCAAAGGTGTCGATGACGTTGCCTTTAGAATACGTGAAATTGCTCGCGAACATAATGTTGCTATTGTATCGGCCCCGCCATTAGCTCGTGCTATTTACCACACCACTAAGATTGATCAACAAGTGCCAGAAGGCTTATTTACCGCGGTCGCACAAGTACTTGCCTATGTATTTCAGCTTAGGCAATATCAAAAAGGTAAAGGTCGTCGTCCTAAAGCTATCCCACTTAGTCAGCCCATTCCTGATGATTTGAGGCATTAATCGCCACTCAATTCGCTTATGTCGTTAAATGACTACCTCTGTCTTAGTTTTGGCTTAGTTTTTGCTTCGTCAGTCTATTAGCGTCAAATAACAGTACATTATTTCGCAATAGACTACATGAAGGGTTGACCTCAATGGATGCAAAAGCCGCTTTCGGGCAATTTAAACAAATAAGACCGTCGACATTTAAGGGCATTGGTACGCCTTTAATCGTGCTTGCGGCGCTTGGAATGGTGGTGTTGCCCATTCCTGCTTTTTTGCTCGACATCCTATTTTCATTCAATATTGCTTTAGCTTTAGTCGTACTACTCGTTGCCATTTATACGGATAGACCTCTTGATTTTGCTGCATTTCCTACCGTATTACTGGTGGCTACGTTATTAAGGCTTGCCCTTAACGTTGCCTCTACCCGGATTGTATTGCTCGAAGGCCATAATGGTGGTGATGCCGCAGGTAAAGTGATCGAAGCGTTCGGCTCAGTGGTGATTGGGGGTAACTATGCTGTCGGTTTAGTGGTATTCCTTATTTTGATCATCATTAACTTTGCAGTAGTGACCAAAGGTGCGGGGCGTATTTCTGAGGTAAGCGCTCGCTTTACCTTAGATGCCATGCCTGGTAAGCAAATGGCCATTGATGCCGATTTAAATGCCGGTACGCTGACCCAAGAACAAGCCGGTATTCGCCGTGAAGAAGTGACCCGAGAAGCTGACTTTTATGGTGCGATGGACGGGGCGTCAAAATTTGTAAAAGGTGATGCTATCGCCGGTATTATGATCTTAGTCATCAATATCTTAGGTGGCTTTATTATTGGTATTGTGCAGCACGATCTCGATTTTTCTAGCGCCGTAGAAATTTATACGTTATTAACCATTGGTGATGGTTTGGTCGCGCAGATCCCCGGTTTATTATTATCCATTGCCGCGGCTTTATTGGTGACTCGTCAAAACGAGTCAGGCGATATGGGCCAAATGATGTTCAGTCAGATGTTTGACAGTCATAAATCATTAGCCATTGCTGCTGGGTTATTATTTGTCATGGGTGTTGTGCCTGGTATGCCTCATTTCGCGTTTTTGACTTTCGCAGCCATTACCGCAGCTGCCGCGTACTTTGTTTACAAGCGTAATGTTGACAATAAACAAGCTGCACTTACCTTAGCCACAAAAGGGCCGGTTGAGACTAAGAATAAAGAACCTAAAGAGTTAAGCTGGGACGATGTACGCCATGTTGATACCATAGGGCTTGAGGTTGGTTATCGCCTAATTCCATTAGTAGACAAGTCTCAAGGCGGTGAATTATTAGGCAGGATCAAAGGCGTACGTAAGAAATTGTCACAAGAGTTAGGTTTTTTGGTGCCAGCGGTGCATATTCGTGACAATTTGGATTTATCCCCTAATGCGTATCGCATTTCGTTAATGGGCGTGGTGGTCGGTGAGGCAGAAGTGAGACATGATTGCGAGTTAGCGATTAATCCAGGCCAAGTTTACGGTAAGCTTGATGGCATTGAAACTCGCGACCCCGCTTTTGGTTTAGAGGCGGTATGGATAACCCCAGAGCAACGTGAACAGGCACAAACATTAGGCTATACCGTCGTCGATACCGCAACGGTTGTGGCGACACATATCAGCCAATTACTCAGTAATAATGCAGCCAAGCTATTAGGTTATGAAGAAGTGCAGCAGTTAATAGACATGTTGGGCAAAAATTCACCTAAATTAGTCGATGGTTTTGTCCCCGATATTATGCCGCTGGGATCTGTGGTTAAAGTGATGCAAAACCTACTTAACGAAGGGGTATCGGTACGTGATTTACGCACCATAGTGCAAACCTTGTTAGAATACGGCACTAAGAGTAATGACACCGAAGTATTAACCGCAGCAGTGCGGATTGCGCTAAAACGTATGATAGTGCAAGAAATCTCTGGACCAGAACTTGAAATCCCTGTCATTACATTGGCGCCAGAGTTGGAACAGATGTTGCATAAGTCTATGCAGGCGACCGGCGGTGAAGGTCCTAATATTGAACCGGGTCTTGCAGAGCGTATGCAACAGTCATTATTAGACGCTGCACAGAAGCAAGAAATGGTAGGGCAACCAGCCATTTTATTGACATCTGGCATGCTCAGGTCAACGCTGTCACGATTTGTTAAATACACTATTCCAAATTTACGCGTGATTTCTTACCAAGAAATACCGGACGAGAAACAAATTAGAATTGTTTCTGCTGTAGGCCAATAGTGATAACGTCAGTTTATAGAGGTGCATAAGTGAAAATTAAACGATTTTTTGCCAAAGATATGCGCGCGGCATTGGCTCAAGTAAAAGAAATGTTGGGTTCTGACGCTGTCATTATGTCGAATAAAAAAGTCACTGGCGGAATCGAGATTGTCGCTGCTGTAGATTATGACGAACCTAAAGCCGCTATCGCTTCACAAGCGCCGACCACGGGTTTTATGGATGTGAGCGAAGACAAGGTGTCTTTAGGCGCTAAACCTGCCATAAAAGCCCAATCGAAGGTCAATCCTCCTGCGGCAGCAGATTCGTTACAGGCATTACTTGAAAAACAACACAATCGCATGACACAACAAATGTCCGTGCAACAAGACGAGCCAGAGTTACCTGAATGGGCCCGCCAATTACAAGGTGCAAAGTCGGCTAAACCAGCGTCGAACTTGCCACCGCAATCCGTCTCTGACAAACCAACAAAAAATAATAAAAACCACTCAGGCGATATGGATGATCTGCGTGAAGAAATGGCTTCATTACGTAGCTTATTAACTCATCAAGTTTCATCGTTAATGAAAGACCAAAAAAAGCGGACCGATCCTGTGGGAGCAATGCTTGAAAGTAAATTGATTGCCGCAGAGTTTTCTCCGGCAGTAGCTGCTAAACTAGCGGGATTAAGCCAACATTACACCCCAGCAGATTTAGTGCGCGCATTACCGCAAAGTTTAGCCAACTTACTCGACAACCAAGGCGATGATATTGTCAAACGGGGTGGTGTTGTGGCATTTGTGGGTCCTACGGGTGTCGGTAAAACGACTTCTTTAGCTAAAATTGCCGCCCGATTTGCCGCCCATCATGGACCAGAGCAGGTAGCATTGATTACCACAGATCATTACCGTATTGGCGCCTATGAGCAATTAGCCACTTATGGCAAAATAATGGGCTGTCCGGTTAAACAAGCTCATGATTTAACTGAATTAGAACAAATTCTTTATCAGTTTAGAAATCGTAAGTTAGTGTTAATTGATACGGCAGGTATGGGGCAGCGAGATATGCGTTTATATCAGCAACTAGATAATTTAACAGCCAATAGTAGAATTCCAATTAGGAGCTACTTAGTCTTGTCGGCGACCGGTCAACGTCGCGTATTGCAAGATGCGGTTGAACATTTTAAACGGATCCCATTAGCGGGTGCGATTTTAACCAAGTTAGATGAATCAATATCAATTGCAGGTGCTTTGAGCGTATTGATTCAAAATGAGTTACCATTGAGCTATGTTACTGACGGTCAACGTGTTCCTGAGGACATGAAAGTGGCTGATACCCTAGAGTTGGCTAAGCAGGCTCTGGCGGCATTAAATGAAACAGAACAACAATCGTCACAAGACACAGCGTGGTCTAATGACAACGCCTATGCATTTGAGTAAAGTTATGACACGGGATCAAGCAAGTGGTTTACGTATGATGAATCAACCAAATAACGATAAAGTTAAAGTAATTGCCGTATCCGGTGGTAAAGGCGGAGTGGGCAAAACCAGTGTGTCAATTAATACCGCCGTTGCATTAGCTGAAAAAGGCAAACGCGTATTAGTACTTGATGCCGATTTAGGGTTAGCCAACGTCGATGTCATGCTGGGGATCCGCGCTGAGAAAAATTTATCTCATGTTTTGTCCGGTGATGCCGAATTAGATGACATCATTGTGCGCGGACCCAAAGGGATCGGTATTGTTCCTGCTACGTCAGGTTCTCAAGCGATGGTTGAATTGACGCAAGCACAACATGCCGGACTGATACGTGCATTTAGTGAAATGCGTACTCAGTTCGATATTTTAATTGTTGATACTGCTGCCGGTATATCAGATATGGTGCTGAGTTTTTCTCGTGCATCACAGGATGTATTAATTGTCGTTTGCGACGAGCCGACATCGATTACCGATGCTTATGCGCTGATTAAAATTTTAAGTCGCGAGCATGGTGTGTTCCACTTCAAAATTGTGGCAAATATGGTGCGTAGTTTACGAGAAGGTATGGAATTATTTGCAAAACTGAGTAAAGTGACCGATAGATTTTTAGATGTTGCTTTAGAGCTGGTTGCAACAATACCCTTTGATGAGAATTTACGTAAAGCGGTTCGTAAGCAAAAGTTAGTTGTTGAAGCGTATCCTAAATCTCCTTCAGCTATTGCTTACCATGGATTAGCCAATAAAGTTATGACCTGGCCGGTTCCACAACAGCCCGGCGGCCATTTAGAATTCTTTGTCGAACGTCTTGTACAACGTAAGCCGATACAAGAAGGAAGAACGGGTGAATAAAGCCGCAGCGTATACTCAGTTCGATAACAAAACATCTATTGTTGAACAGTATGCACCGCTGGTTAAAAGAATTGCTCATCATATGCTGGCAAGATTACCAGCATCGGTGCAACTCGATGACCTATTACAAGCTGGGATGATGGGGTTGCTTGAGGCCTCATCAAAATTTGATGATAGTAAAGGGGCCAAATTTGAAACCTTTGCTGGTATCCGAATTCGTGGTGCAATGATAGATGAAATTCGCCGAGGTGACTGGGTTCCACGCTCAGTCCATCGTAATAATCGTCGTGTAGCACAAGTGATTGATGAATTAGGGCAGAAGCTTGGACGTGATGCTCATGATACTGAAATTGCTGAAAAACTTGATATGTCGCTTGATGAATACCATCACATCTTAAATGATGTTTCTGTTGGTAAAATCATCGGTATAGAAGATCTTGGTGTTGCGCAAGATGTGTTAATCACAGACAACGAATCGCCAGATGAAACCTTTGACTCGCTTGCTGAAATTCAATTTCAATCTGCATTGGTTGAAGCAATTAAGACATTGCCAGAAAGAGATGCGCTAGTGCTGTCGTTATATTATGACGAAGCATTAAATTTAAAAGAAATTGGTGCAATCCTTGACGTTAGCGAATCGCGAGTAAGCCAGATATTAAGTCAGGCAATGCTCAGGTTAAAAGCCAAACTCAAGCATTGGACACAAGAATAATAACTTATATAGAGCGAACGAGAGTCAGCTCACCGGAGGAAACCTTGGACAAGAATATGAAGATTCTTATTGTTGACGATTTTTCAACAATGAGGCGTATCATTAAGAACTTGTTGCGAGACTTGGGATACAATAATACTCAAGAAGCAGATGATGGCTCAACAGCCCTACCAATGTTACAAAAAGGCGATTTTGATTTTGTAGTAACAGACTGGAACATGCCTGGAATGCAAGGTATTGATTTACTTAGAGCCATTCGTGCTGATGATTCGTTAAAGCATTTACCTGTATTGATGGTAACCGCTGAAGCTAAGCGTGAACAAATTATTGCTGCAGCGCAAGCCGGTGTAAATGGTTATGTAGTAAAACCTTTCACCGCCGCTACGTTAAAAGAAAAGCTAGATAAAATCTTTGAACGACTCGCATAACCAAGGATTAGTCATGCAGGCATCAATATCGGGCTTGGTCACTCTTGAACAAGCCCAAGAACTTGTTGAATTACTTACCTCGGGTAATCAAGAAGAAGCTGATGATTACATCAGAGAGCTTGCCACGCCATTGCAGCGTGAGCTTTTTGAAGAAGTCGGTAAGTTAACTCGACAACTCCACAGTGCACTAAAAGATTTCCAAGTTGATAACCGTTTATCTGAATTAGCCAATACCGAAATACCGGATGCTAAAGAAAGGTTGAACTATGTTATCGATATGACAGAACAAGCTGCAAATAAAACCATGGATGCAGTTGAAGAATGTCTTCCTTTGGCCGATACCATCATTAGCAATATACAATCAGTGACACCCATGTGGGATAAATTGATGCGTCGTGATATAGAATTGGGTGAATTTAAGTCACTTTGTCATGATGTTCAACAGTTTATGTCGAATAGCGAGCATGACTCTAATCGCCTTCGCGAGCTGTTAAATCAAATTTTAATGGCGCAAGACTTTCAAGATTTGACCGGTCAAATGATCCGTCGAGTGATTGATTTAGTTCGTGAAGTAGAAACTAATTTGGTTTCAATGCTAACAGTGTTTGGTGATAATGCTAGCGAATTATTGCCTACTATAAACGATAATAAAATAGAAGCAGAAGGTCCCATTATGCATGCTGAACGGCGTGAAGATGTGGTAACTGGTCAAGATGAAGTAGATGATCTGCTATCAAGTCTGGGTTTCTAATTAGGAGTCAATTTAATGTCTTTTGATGTTGATGAAGAGATACTCCAGGACTTTTTAATTGAAGCTGGTGAGATTTTAGAGCTTCTACAGGAGCAGCTCGTTACTCTTGAAAATAATCCTGATGACAGTGATTTACTTAATGCTATTTTCCGTGGATTTCACACCGTTAAAGGTGGGGCTGGTTTTTTAAGTCTGGGTCCAATGGTTGATGTTTGTCATGAAGCTGAAAATACCTTCGACCTTTTACGCACCCGCAAACGCGGCGTAAATTCAGAGTTAATGGATATTATTTTGCAAGCGGTTGATGCGATTAATACCATGTTTGCTCAAACTCAGCAGGGACAGCAACAAGACTCCGCTGATCCTGCGTTACTCACTAAACTCAAATTATTAAGTTCAGGTGCGCCATTGCCTTCAGAAATGACGGCAGGAGAGCCAGAACCAATTGAAAATGTTGTTGAGTTTAACCAGCCTGAATCCATCGAAGAAATGAGTACGCCCTCAGCGCAAACATCCGGCTCAGGCAGTATTGATGAAATTGATGAGTCTGAATTTGAAGCTTTACTTGATGCTTTACATGGTACAGGCAAAAGTCCTGCTTCATCTAAAGCTTCTGATAGTAAAAAAGCCAATATCGATTCAACGTCTGCGGTAACCAATAGTAGTGACGACATTACTGATGATGAATTTGAAGCATTGTTAGATGAATTACATGGCTCAGGATCGTTTAAAGCTAAATCAGAAGCGGTAGTTTCAGCTACGCCAGCTACCCCGCCTGTTGCTGAACCTCTTGTTGATTCTGATGAATTCACTGACGATGAATTTGAACGTCTTTTAGATGAATTACACGGTAAAGGTACCGCGCCGGTAGTTAAACCACAATCAACTACCGCTGTAGAGTCCAATAAAGTGGTCGCTCCCCCAGTGGTAAAACCGACGGCAACGCCAGTTGTTAAGCCGGTAGCGGCATCTGCCCCGGCAGTTGCTCCTAAAGCGCCTTCTGTTCCGCAAGGTGAGACAACCGTTCGTGTTGATACCGCTCGATTAGACGACATCATGAATATGGTTGGTGAGTTGGTCTTAGTTCGTAACCGACTGGTTAGCTTAGGCATTAATCGTGAAGATGAGGAAATGTCTAAGGCTCTTGCTAACCTTGATTTAGTCACTGCTGATTTGCAAGGCGCAGTGATGAAGACCCGCATGCAGCCTATCAAGAAAGTGTTTGGCCGATTCCCTCGTGTTGTTCGAGATATGGCCCGCACCTTAAATAAAGAAATTAATTTAGTCATGATTGGTGAAGATACCGATCTTGATAAAAATTTAGTTGAGGCGTTAGCCGATCCTTTGGTCCACTTGGTGCGAAACTCAGTCGATCACGGTATCGAAATGCCGATTACTCGTGAAGCAAGTGGCAAATTTCGAACGGGCACGATTACCTTATCGGCTAGCCAAGAAGGTGACCACATCCTACTTAAAATTGAGGATGATGGCGCGGGAATGGACCCTGAGAAGCTAAAACAGATTGCGATAAGTCGTGGTGTGTTAGATGAAGATGCCGCCGCGAGAATGACCGATAACGAAGCTTATAACCTGATTTTTGCTCCAGGCTTTTCAACCAAAGTTGAAGTTTCAGATATTTCAGGCCGTGGAGTGGGTATGGATGTGGTGAAAACCCGCATCAACCAACTTAACGGTACGGTTTATATTGATTCGATGAAAGGTAAGGGCACCATACTTGAAATCAAAGTGCCATTAACCTTGGCGATTATGCCGACATTGATGATTGAAGTGTCCAATCAAGTCTTTGCACTGCCGTTAACGAGTGTGAATGAAATCTTTAATTTAGATATAACAAAAACCAATATTGTTGATGGTCAATTGACGGTTATTTTCCGTAATAAGGCCGTGCCATTATTTTATCTAGAAAAATGGTTACACAGCAAAAAATCAACCTTTAAGCATGGTGATAAGAAGCATGGTCATGTTGTGATTGTTCAGCTTGGTACCATGCAGATTGGCTTCGTTGTTGATGCATTGATTGGACAAGAAGAAGTTGTTATTAAGCCACTTGGCAGTATGTTACAAGGTACGCCTGGAATGGCGGGTGCGACAATTACATCTGATGGTGGCATTGCACTTATTTTAGATGTGCCAGGGCTGCTAAAACACTACGCTAAAAGTAAAAAGTAATAATAAAAGTTCCATTATTTAAGGAATTAAATGGCCATAAAAGTACTAGTTGTAGATGATTCTAGCTTTTTTCGACGTCGAGTCAGTGAGATTGTCAATCAAGATCCTGATCTCGAAGTTGTTGCCGTTGCTGTTAATGGTAAAGAAGCTGTTGAGATGGCTGCAAAATTAAAGCCTCAAGTCATTACGATGGACATTGAGATGCCTGTGATGGATGGGATAACGGCTGTTCGTGAAATCATGGCGAATAATCCTACCCCTATTTTGATGTTTTCATCATTAACTCATGATGGCGCTAAAGCGACACTGGATGCGTTAGACGCTGGGGCATTGGATTTTCTGCCAAAACGCTTTGAGGATATTGCGACGAATAAAGACGATGCGATACTGTTGTTACAACAACGAATTAAAGCATTAGGTCGACGCAGGATGTATCGTTCCAGCTCGTTATCGACTACATCATTACCGCAACCTCGAAGAGCAACGACGACTGCCGCAGATACCCATACCTCTCATCGACCATTAAGTAGTCGTTTGCCCCCACATGCCGCACCAGTTGCAGCCCGTTCCAGTCTATCGAGTGCACCGAGTGCACCCGCTGATCGCCAAACCGCCAATCCAACAACGTCTTCAGTATCGTCTATTCGAGCCAGCGGTAAGCAATATAGAGCATTATTGATTGGGACATCAACCGGTGGGCCGGTCGCATTACAGAAGGTGTTAACGGCATTTCCAGCCAATTATCCTCATCCTATTGTGTTGATCCAGCACATGCCTGCGGCGTTTACCCCAGCCTTTGCGGCACGCTTAAATACCTTGTGCAAAATTGATGTGAAAGAAGCCGCAAATGGCGATGTTATGCGTCCTGGCTGTGCTTATTTAGCTCCCGGAGGCATGCAACTGATGATTGAGCGAAATGGTTCGACTGGCAGGTTGAAAATCGTCTCTGGAACCCATGAAATGAATTATAAACCGTCCGTTGATATTACTTTTGCTTCAGCATCTAAAGCTTTTGGCGGTGATGTTTTGGCTGTTGTGTTAACGGGTATGGGGGCTGACGGTAGAGAAGGGGCCAGAATGTTAAAGTCTATGGGTGCCACTATTTGGGCACAAGATGAAGCAAGTTGTGTGGTATACGGTATGCCTCAAGCGGTGTTTTCAACAGGTATCGCGACTCACTCTATTTCATTAGACAATATGGCTGAAGCCATTTTAAAAGAGTCTAGTCGTGGCTAAGCCTGAGTACTCGTTAAAGACTAAGCAAATGCTAGGGTTGTTTTTATCCTTCATAATGATCTTCGTATTAGCAGGTTTATATGTTGATGCCCATCAAAAAGTGGCTTCATTACAACAAGATGTCGCCCGTTTAACCGCATCTCAAGTGTTGTTGATGGTACCAGAAGATCAAGCAGCGAATATTGCTGATTGGCTAACTATGCATCCTGAACAAACTCAAGCAATTATAGCGTCGGCTGGCAAGGAACTCGCGCAAAGTGCGTTGTTTGGGCCGGGTGCTTTAGATGGTGGTCAGCTGATTGAAGTTGATCAGGTTAAGTACGATATTGATACTCCTGCTAAATGGAAGGATCAAGAGGTCGTTATGTCAGAAAATGATCAAGGGGTTAAGGTTATCCGTTTACCTAACGGTGGGATCCGTGTAACAACCCGCGATGATAAACAAGACAAACACTAGTCAGTATTCCATAACAGCATCATTATAATGACCTGAGAGGCTTTTTTGAAAATATGGACGGTAGCTAACCAAAAAGGTGGCGTAGGTAAAACCACCACTGTAGCCAGTTTAGCCGGAGCACTGGTTAAGCGTGGCCAACGAGTGCTGATGATTGACACTGATCCTCACGCTTCATTGGGCTATTACTTAGGTATTGATTCAGACGAAGTGCCTTGTTCGCTTTATGATGTTTTTTTGAATCATCAGAAACTGACTAAAGAGTTTATTTTACAAAATGTGATTCCTACTCAAATACAGGGCCTCGATATTATTCCGGCTAATATGGCGTTAGCAACACTTGATCGGTCATTAGGCCATCAAGAAGGCATGGGGTTAGTGCTGCGCAACTTATTGGCATTGCTTGAAGATACATATGATGTGGCTATTATCGATTGTCCGCCAGTGTTAGGGGTGTTAATGGTGAATGCATTAGCCGCGAGTCATCACATTATTATTCCTGTCCAGACTGAGTTTTTGGCTATAAAAGGACTCGAGCGTATGGTGAAAACCATGGAAATTATGGGCCGCTCTAAGAAAACCCGTTATAGCTTTACCGTATTACCGACTATGTATGACAAGCGCACTAAAGCTTCCCCTATAGCATTACAATTTTTGCAGGATAAATATGGTCCAACACTTTGGCCTAATGACGTGATACCGGTTGATACTAAATTTAGAGACGCAAGCTTGGCTCATTTACCCGGTTCGCATTATTCAGCCAGTAGCCGAGGTGTAAAAGCATATAATCGCCTGCTGGATTTTTTATTTTCTCAGGAGTTTACCCATGTCAAAATCGGTTGATGAAACTGTTTTTGATTATTTCAGTCTTTTATTACAGGAACAGCCTAAATCGATTCCTGCACAAAGCCTTGAGGTAAAACCACGTATTGCTGTGGATCCAGTTAATGACATTGGCCATAACGTGTCAAATATTACCGAGGAAAAGCCGACTGGAACAGTCACACCAGCCGCACCTATATCTGCTCATTATTCACAACAAATATTGTCTAAGGCTTCATCTGTTATTGCTAACCAACGGCAATATGCAGAGCCGACTACCAGTGTCGATAAGCTCGCGCTTGAAAAATTATTATCTGCAGTATCTAAACCTAGAGCAGAAACCGATTTATCGCAACAGATTAAAGCCAGTACAGAGCGTGTTCGACAGGCCATTACTCATATTGAGCCTAAAACGGTTGTGAATAATACAGAAACACAACAAACAGAACTAACGGATAAAGAAATCAAGTCGTTAGTCGATATAAACAATAACGAAAGTTCACATGCTGATATAAAAGACGTTATCATTAAGCAAGATCAGTGGGTAGAGCATTCTGCGGCGCAAGATCATACAGGGCCACAAACTCAGGTCGGGGATCAACCGCCTAGTATTACCCATGATTTACAAGAAGTACTTGATGATAAATTTCAAGTGTTATTCTTTAAGATAGCAGGATTAACGCTGGCGGTTCCACTTGTTAGCTTAGGTGGGATTATTAAAATTGATAAGATAAATCATCTTATTGGTCGGCCATCTTGGTTTATGGGGGTGCAAACCCATCGTGACAGCAACGTAAATGTGGTTGATACGTGTGCTTGGGTTATGCCTGACAAATATTCGCAAGAATTAGCACAAACAGTCGATTATCAATTTCTTGTGATGCTTGAAGATAGTCAATGGGGGTTAACGTGCGAGTCGCTAGTTAACGCTGTTAAAATAGATAAATCACACGTCAATTGGCGTGAAAAACCGGGTAAGCGTCCGTGGCTTGCTGGGGTAGTAAAACAACAAATGTGTGGCATTTTAAATGTTCAAGCATTAATTAAAATGCTTGATGCAGGTTTAGGTTGTCAGGATTCGATTGACCGAGGTTAACAATGAGCGATTCTAGAAGTGTAGCAGCGGTTGCTGCAAGTAAAGACGATGCAGTATTACAATGGGTAACATTTAAGCTAGATAATGAAACCTACGGTATTAACGTAATGCAAGTTCAAGAAGTATTACGCTATACCGAAATTGCTCCTGTGCCAGGCGCACCTTATTATGTATTGGGGATTATCAACCTACGCGGTAACGTAGTAACGGTTATTGATACTCGTTCACGTTTTGGTTTGCAGTCTGCTGAAATCGACGATTCAACTCGTATTGTGATTATTGAGGCTGAAAAACAAGTCATTGGTATTTTGGTTGATAGCGTTGCAGAAGTGGTTTATTTACGTCGTTCTGAAATTGACAACGCACCTAATGTGGGCACCGAAGAAAGTGCTAAATTTATTCAAGGCGTGAGTAATCGCGAGAATGAGCTATTGATTTTAGTTGATTTGGATAAGTTATTGTCTGATGAAGAGTGGGTAGAGTTAACACAAATCTAGTCGCGGTCTTATTAAGAAAGCCAACCGAGTCACTGTTGGCTCTTTGCTTTTGAGTAACAGCAGCATAGGTATATTAATGGGTGATGAATTTCTAATTGCAGCTTTAGTGTACGTGATTGCATGTCTTGGTCTGCTTCTTTATTTATTTAAGCAGTCGAGTAAATTAAAATCTAAAGTCGCCGCACTTACCGTATTAGTTAAAGAAAGTGATCGTCAGCGTGAAGCCGTTAAAAGGGAATTACATGAGTTACGCAGTGGCACTATTGGTGTGGGTAGGCGTGTGGTCGAGTTAGAACAAAAACTCGCTAAGCAGTTTGATATGATCGAAGAAGCGAGTCAACAAGATCCTCAAACCAAATTATATTCACGAGCTGTCAAAATGGTCGGTCTAGGTGCGGGAATTGAAGAGCTAATGCAAGAGTGCGAATTACCTAAAGCAGAAGCTGAATTAATACTTCGTCTACACAGAAAATAGCCCAACAGTGTTCGTCTGTGCCGCAATAATATAAAAGCCATCGATATGATGGCTTTTTAGTGGATCATTCTTTTTAGTGGCTTAAGCGTTACGTCGACGCATCTTGGCGACAAACATACCATCACTGTCAGCTTGCTGAGGCCAAATGGTTAACATATCACATAGCTGTCCAGTAAAAGGATGTGTGACCGGTTCAAGTTCAAATTCTGATGTTGCAGATAAGAAGTCATTTACAATTTGTTCATTTTCGCTCGGTGATAAGGAGCACGTTGCATAAACCAACTTGCCACCTGCTTTTACTGCCGCAGCGCTGCGACGTAAAATCGCTAACTGTAGTTTTGGTTTGTCTGTGATAGCGCTAACATCATCAAGCCATCGCATATCTGGATTTCGACGCCAAGTCCCCGTGCAGCTACATGGGGCATCGACTAACACACCGTCAAAAGCATTGGCGTCGACCGGTAATATGTCACCCTTCCAAGGTGCGACATTAATATGATCAAAGCCTGCTCGTTTGGCACGTTTACGCAGCTCTTCCAACGGTTTATGGCGAATATCTGATGCGGTAATACTGCCCGTAAAGGCTGAGCTTTGCTGCGACATTAATGAATATAACTGCAGGCTTTTACCGCCAGCGCCACTGCAAGCATCCCACCACAGTTCATGGTTGTTTGGCTGACAAATTTGGCCAATGACTTGGGAGGCTAAATCCTGAATTTCAATATAACCTTGTTTATAAGCATCCATTTCATTTAGGTTAATACTCTTATGGCCCAAACTTATGGCATCAGAAAAGTAACCGCTCGCTTTTGCTTCAACACCCGTTTGGCGAAGAGACTCAATCACCTTTTCTGTTGATAATGTTTGCGCTCGAGCCCAGATAGGCGGTCGGCTGCTCATGGCGTTTACAACCGCATATTGTTCAGTCGCATCTATAGGACAACGTTGCCAAAACCATTGTGGTAATAATTGGCTTATTTGACTGGTTTCGATGCCACTTAATGCAATAAAGGCAGTTAATTTACCATTTAATGATGCATTATTTTCCAGCAGAGTCTTATCGGCGCGGGCTTGAGGCCAATCAGCAAAATCATTCCAAGCTTGAGTGATGTCATTCCACTTATGCTGTTCTAACATCGCACAAGTACTTAGTTGTTGAAACCAAGTCGTGTGCTTTTGACTTGAATCTAATTGGCTTAACCAGCCCCACCATCGAAAGAGACCAAATAAAGTTTCACGGATCACGCGTCTATCTTTGGAACCATGCTTTTTATGATCACGAAAATATTGGCCGATAATTCTATCTGCAGGCATCTTGGTACTCATGACCTGATTAAAAAGTTTCTCAATGGTTGTCGAGTAGCTTAGGGCACGTTTTTGGGCTGATGTTGTCGCCGCGATTTCTTGCGCATGTGTCTCGCCAGATGTTGTTGCGTTAGACATGGCGGGAATATTATGGCTCATGAATTGACCTGATGTTTCCGGACAGCAAATAACAACTTGCTGTACTAAATTATTTTTTGCTAGTTTAACACGGCTCATCTAAATGATGACTTAAAACTCTAATGATGAAATAAAACAGCTAACATGTGAGCCACTATTTATCACGCAACCCGACTTTAGTGGGGTGATGCCATGAGTGTCGTATTGAAAAGCGTTGTTCATTAGCCGTGTTAATTAGCCGTGTTAATCGGAGCCGTCTTCTTTGGTGGTTAACATTCATCTTCCAAGATCAACACGCCCTAGTGACGTCACCATCATGATAGCGTCGTAATGTTTCTTTGGGATCAAAAGTCGAGATCTAATGCAAAACATAAATAGGCCATCAATGCCAGTGTATGCTGATATTGTTGCGCACAATAATCGACAAAATCATTGCGACAAACTTGTTCTATACTTACCGATTTAATGGCAATAAAATCTTTGCGTTTTAGCTCTTCGATCATGGCGTGGTCTTTAGCAAATCCTCGCGGCGGGCGTATTAAACTGTCGCCTGATAATTCAAATCCTGCTCGAGATAATTGTGCTAATGCTTTTTGATAGCCGTTGGGGTTTTCATCAATACAATGACGAATAGCATTGAGTACTTTTGATTCTGGATGCCAAATCCCAGCGGCAATAAAGCATTCATCATTGGCGATATGGACATAAAAACCTGGGGCATGCACATCTTTTGCCTGAAAGTGTCTAAACTGAATGCCTACATTGGTTTTATAAGGGGTTTTATTTTTACTAAAACGACTATCGCGTTGCGGACGCATTAAACTGCCGCCGACTTTTTTGGCTACTGCGGTAAATCGTGGTGATATGGTCAAAATGGGTCCTTGCATCGCTTCAATAAATTGTAATGTAGGTGTTCTGACTTGATCTTCATATTGCTGTTGATTGGTTTTAAACCATTCTCTATCGTTGTTAGTGCTGAGTTGGTTTAAAAAGTTGAAACTGAGTTGAGTAAACATGGCATAACCTTTTAACAATAGCGATGCTGATAATGATGTGATAATTTGCCTACATGTTAATCAATGTTTATGTAGAGTTAAATAGCCATCGCATTTTTAACTCATTAATATTGTGAGTGTTATTCGAACAAATTTATTTTTCAATTGTATTTTTCATGTTTAAAGCTAGAGTTGATGTGCTTTTTTAGTGGTTTGGAAGTGGGCGGGATATTGTTGTAACTTACTGACATAGAGATTTTTTTTGCTTATTTGGTTAATGTTAGTTTGATATAAATAAAGCCTTGGTGTTAAAATTGGCTAAAGTAGGGTTGTTTTGCAAATAACTTAGCGGGTTTGCGTGGTGTTAAAAATTAAAGCGTGCAATAAACAGGCGAGTTGTAGACGCGCTACGTATCGATTCTATTGAAAGATTATACATTTGGAATGAATATTCCTCTACAAGCAAGGATAGACCATGACTGAACATTCCCTCGGTATTGTGGGTTGGCGTGAATGGGGTACTTTTCCTGATATTGGCAACGAAAGAGTCAAAATCAAAGTGGATACTGGCGCAAAAACATCTTGTTTACATGCGTTCAAAATAAAACCGTTTCAAAAAAACAACCAAAAATGGGTTCGAGTCTGGCTTCATCCAGATCAAGATTCAGATCGTGAAATTATCTGTGAATTTACTGTATTTGATCGCCGAGATGTCAGTGACTCCGGTGGTCATGTAACAAAACGCTACGTGATAAAAACACCGATTATTATCGGAGAACAACTTTTTGATATCGAACTGACCTTAACCAATAGAGATCACATGAAATTTAGAATGTTATTGGGACGCCGAGCATTACAAGGGCGCTTTTTGGTTAATTCAGCAGAGTCATTTCTAGCAGGAGAATAACAAATGCATATTGCTATTATGTCCAGAAACAAAAATTTATACTCAACCCGTCGGTTAAAAGAAGCTGCAGAAGCTCGTGGTCATGTCATAAACATTGTTGACCCATTAAAGTGTTATATGAATATCAACATGAACGCACCCAGTATTCATGTCCGTGGTGAAGAGTTGCCAAAATTTGATGTGGTGATTCCGCGCATTGGCGCATCGGTCACCTTTTATGGCACAGCGGTATTGCGCCAGTTTGAGATGATGGGAACGCATCCACTAAACGAGTCAGTTGCCATTACTCGTTCACGGGATAAATTACGCTCATTACAACTATTGTCACGTAAGAACATCGGTTTACCCGTGACAGGCTTTGCCAGCAAACCTGCCGACATTCCTGATTTATTGGATATGGTCGGTGGTGCCCCTTGTGTGATCAAGCTACTTGAAGGTACTCAAGGCATTGGGGTTGTTTTGGCTGAAACCCGTAAAGCGGCCGAATCGGTTATTGAAGCATTCATGGGCTTAAAAGCCAACATCATGGTGCAAGAATATATTGCCGAAGCGGGTGGCGCAGATATTCGTTGTTTCGTGATTGGTGACAAAGTGATTGCCGCGATGAAACGCCAAGCATTAGCGGGTGAGTTTAGGTCTAATTTACACCGTGGTGGTTCTGCTAGCATTGTCAAATTAACCCCTGAAGAACGTTCAACGGCATTGCGTGCGGCTAAAACAATGGGACTCAATGTAGCGGGTGTCGACATTTTACGTTCTAAACACGGTCCATTAGTGATGGAAGTTAACTCATCACCGGGTCTTGAAGGTATTGAGAAAGCCACCGGGATTGATGTTGCGGAAAAAATAATTCAGTTTATTGAGAAAAACGTTAAATCGACTAGCCCGAAAACGAAAGGAGCTGGTTAATGCCAAGAAAGCACGAACCATTTGTTATTGGTGATGTTAGCGTACTGGCAGGCACTCAAAAAAGTGTCAAATTGCCCGCAGCAAAACTGTATAACGATACCCCGATGGATCTGCACGTTGAAGTTATTCACGGCACTAAAGCGGGACCTGTTTTATTGGTTTGCGCAGCGATCCATGGTGATGAGTTAAATGGTATTGAAATATGTCGACGTTTGCTCGGTCGTGTTAATGCTAAAACCTTAACCGGAACCTTGTTAATAGTGCCCATAGTTAACGTATTTGGTTTTATTCAACAATCTCGTTATCTACCGGATCGCCGCGATTTAAATCGCTGTTTTCCGGGCTCTGCTAAAGGTGCGTTGGCGAGTCGTTTAGCGTATTTGTTTGCTCATTCTTTGGTTGAAAGAGCGACCCATATTATTGATTTGCATACTGGTGCTATCTATCGAGAGAATTTGCCACAGATCCGCTGTGACACAGACGATGAAGTGATGCTCGATATGGCAAATGCTTTTGGGGCGCCAGTCATTATGTCCTCAAAAGCGCGCGAAGGCTCAATGCGTGCTTATGCTAATAGCTTGAACATTCCTTGTATTTTATATGAGGCGGGTGAAGCGCTACGTTTCAGTGATATGTCGATTAAGTCTGGTCTCAATGGTGTTATCAATGTGATCCGTTATTTAAACATGACCAAAGGTAAAATTAAAACCAAAACCAAAATCACCAGTGTCAATGCAAGCCGCAGTTATTGGGTGCGCAGTGAATCTGATGGATTGGTGAATATCAAACTGAAGTTAGGTGAACGTGTGGCTAAAGGCCAGGTATTAGCCACTATCGTTAATCCATTTGGAGGATCGCCATCGCAACTACTGGCGCCGACAGACGGCATTATTGTGGGCAACAGTAATATTCCAGTGACGAATGAAGGCGAAGCCTTGTTTCATATCGCGCAATTTAGCAGCGATGAAATAGAAATCATCAACGATAATCTTGACGATTTTATGCAAGAATATGCCTAATAAACAGCAGGGCGGACTGCGTCTTGCTAGTGTCGCTTCGCTGCTAGGGCGGACTGCGTCCTGCTAGTG
>TARA_R110000851_G_scaffold6909_7_pt1 | contig 40145 bp, 39 predicted proteins | sample TARA_R110000851 | Tara Oceans TARA_R110000851 (sample SAMEA4397627) | marine metagenome | biome: Polar Biome; feature: [DCM] deep chlorophyll maximum layer (ENVO:01000326); material: water (ENVO:00002006), including particulate matter (ENVO:01000060) such as... | depth 17 m
GTTAAGTAAATACCTTTTGAGTCTCCGATCGGATCTTCCCACGGTATAGTATTTTTGGCATAACTGACTTTTTTATCTTCAGTGAAGCCGGCTCCGCCGACAATAACAGTTTGTTTTTGTACTACAAGTTTATAGGGGGTAGAATAACTCCTGTTTAAGACTTGTAAGCTCGCGTTTAGATAAGCTTGTCTGTTTAAGTCAACGTTTGTGTCGCCAGACGATATTACTCCGGATCTTTCGGCTCTTTGGTTCCACCAGAAACAATTAATTTTTTGATCGTCCGATGACGGTCGGCGTCCTGTATCATAATTATAAAGAAGTTTATTTATTGTCTCTAGGCCGGCCTCTGGATCTGGGGTTTTTAAATCTATTGTTGGAAACTTTGTCCAATATTTATTTCGTTCAAGGACGTGGCTTTCAACCATGGTTCTCATGTTATCGGAGAATTTGGCAGAGGCAGGAATTAATTGATTTAAGAAATTCGATAAGGAATTGTCTATCCATTTGTAGAATTCAATGTATTTATCTAAATCTGGCTCGTTTTGAACTCTCTCAAAGAATAATTGCCGCAATTTAGATAGCTGCTTGTAGTCTTGTCGGTATCTGTTTACTGGGTCGCCTACGAGAGTGCCGAAATCAGAGATCGTTGAGAAAACGTTTAAGATCTCCTCGGAAATGTTTTGATACATACTTTTTTCTATTGAAAAGAAGTATTCTTCTGGTCGTGTAGTTAATTTAAAAACATTATCAGTTTCATCGATGTTAACCATGTCAGAACTTTGAATATTCTCGGGAAGAGTTTGTTTCCCGCTGTAAATGAATTTAGTATCTAAAATTTTACTACTATCTACTGGGAAAAAGTTTCCCCTGCCCGGATGCTGTGTTCCTAGAACCTCTCCTAGCCATCCGTATCTTGCTTGTCGGGCTGCGGAACCCGAAGATAAATCAGGTACGTTAACGAAACCAGAAGCGTCTGATCCAGTCAGCGTATCGAAGGCCCAGTTGAGTGCCAGAGTTTCCATTTCTGGTATTAAAGTGCCAGTTAAACTAGTGGCGTAAAGATACGCGCTTTTATTTGGACTCGATACTCCAAAGTTTTCCGGATCTCTGGCGTGAGTTTTTATAACCTCGTCGCTTAAAAAAGATGTCCAGTACCTGATAGAGCCAAGTTTTACATCTGTTTTTTCTAAGATTAGTCCTGTAAAGTTTGTGTGGTGGGCGGCGCCGTAAATTCTTTTTGGTTCGTTAATAAAACCAGCTCGGTCACCGAAAGACAGAGAAGCGGTTATCGAAAATTCGTTAGCAACGATTCCGGCGTCCGAATTGACACCATATAATTCTAGGATTCGATTGGGGGCGCCTGAACCGCTCACTAAGTCTATTCCGTAAGTTGCAGGGGAGAACCTAAGTGCTAGATTCCATTTTTCATTCTCGTAAACATCGTAGAATAACGAACTAGTTATTCGGCCGCTAGCGAGGGGGGTTTCATAATCGACTTGGAAGTATACATTTTTAGAATCTTCCTCTTCTCGTATAGAATAAACCTGTATGTTATAATCTGCTGCGGCCCAAGTGAGATCAGATGGATTTAGCGGATCGGCAGTGTGGAATCCGAATAGAGAAGCTGTTATAAAGTTTGTGTAAAAGTATTCCGGGTGGCTGGGATCTAGTTTCTTTGGGAAAATTACTTCAGATTCGAGCGTAAAAGATGTGGTTACTTCTTTACTGGATCCTCCAGAGGCGCTTATGAAAGACCGGCTGTTTGACAACGATGTGGGATACTGGTAGACAGTGCCGCCGAATCTATCTGGGTTGTTAAAATCTAAATACTTTTTGCGGGCTGATCCTACTTCGTAGTTATCCCTGAATCTGTAAGTGGCATTGTCGCTGTAGAGGTTTATTTTTACTAAATCAGTGTCGATGCCGTAGCATCTCATTAAATTTCTAAAGGACTTCATATTCCCTTTAGACTTGTAGATGTAGGTCAAATTGTTGTAAATGTTTTTATAAATTAAATTCTTGATGTCTGTCAAATCTAGGTCAAACGTTTTATCTTCGTTTCTATTAGATATTTGTTCAAGAATCGTCGCATCGACAAAAATTTCAGAGGTTGACAGACCAAATCCATCAAGTAACTTGTGAGCGAAAGGAAGAGGCTTTGTTTTGCTTCCGGGATAGACTATGTCTTTCAATTTTGGATAATTTTCAATTTGAAGATACAGTGTATCTAAGTAGCTTGACAGAACTTGGCTCAATTGAAGTAATTCTTGGCCCGATTCATCATCTTCTTCGATTATCCACGAAGGCATTGAAAAGTAGAAAGAAGAATTGTTTTGTAGATCATAAGTTGACCCAGACGCTTCTAACGAAGTTCTAGTTGAAACAACCTCTGGGTGGAACGTGTAAATAATTGGATCTCGGAACTCGCTCTCTTTGCCGAGATATAGATCGATCGCCGAACCAGTAGATCGAGCGTCTGATGTATATCCAACCCATTTTCCATTTGAAATCCGGCCAGAGTAATCAAGAGCTATCGAATCAGTTGCCGCAACTCCAGTGATGCCTTCATTGAATTTTAGATAAACGCCTAGATCCGTATTTGCGTCATCGTTGTTTGTGCCGCCGCCGTATTGTGTGAACCAAAATTGCCCAATTTGTTCAGAGGTTCTTGCCGTTTTCCAATATCTGAACTCGTCTAGAGAACCAGAGAGTTTTGCGGAGCCTTCTGGGATACCGGCCCTTGATGGAACATAATTTATCCCGTTTGACCAAGGGCGCATTGCGCCGAGGTTGGCGATTAAAGATCCAGTAACATCCCCGAAAGTTTTACCCACTTCGGTCGCCGTTGTTTTAAGCTGGCCGTCGAGGTACCCGCGTGAAATTGTGTCACTACCAGAGTTTTGGAAAGAAAAGGCTATGTGATGCCAGTTGTCATCTATTAAGTCACCGGTTGTTATTCCCGGATATTCGAATACGGCTTGGACGGCGCCTGAAATAACCGATGCCGACAGCGGAGTGTCGGAAGAGAGGGTCTCTGCTGTATCAAAGACGATAGATAGTGACCCAGAAGTGTTGGCGCCAGTTGCATCGTTAGTTAGATGAAAGATGGTTTCATACTGTGAATCTGCGGTTGAGATAAGGGCCTTTTTCTTGATCCATGTTTCAACTGTTACGCCTTGATTGAAGTCAAATTTTAAATTGGATTCGCGGTTTAGGGCCGGATTATAAACGTTAGAATCCCCAAAGGTATTTGGGAGTTCTTTCCCGATCATGCCGCCAGAGGACGTATGAGGGCCGCCGATGACCTGAATATACTCTACTGTGTCGGTTAAACCGTATAACCCGACGCCCGAGGCTTTGGTTCCCCAACCATTGGGAGAGATTGTTGTATAGCCAGTAGTTCTTGGATAGACATTGTCGAAAATGTATAAGTCCAAATAAGTAGAATTATTTAGGTATTCAGCGCGCTCGCGGAGAGAACCATCATAGGGATACTGGTTTGCCAGTCTATTGAAGGAGTCACTATAATACTTTTCAGCTGAGCCAAATTTAGCAAAATTTTGTGGAAGGCTGTAATCTTTTTGTGGAATGAACCGGTTTTTTTGTTTTATCCGTTGTTCGATGTTCCCAGAAGACTCCACAGATTTCCCAAGATCTTCCATATTTGTGGAAGACACAACGGATTGCGGTATTTGCTTATCAAAAAGTTTTCTAATACTCATACGTTCTCTACTCTGAATTTCCAATCATAAGGTTGTTCAACATAACTGTTTACCGTTTCATCATAATACGCGACATTAATCCCATAAGAGTATCCGGGCTCTAGAAAATCCATTTTTAAATCAAAATAATTTCCACTTACGTCAAATGACATTTCGGTCCCCTTATCGCTGCCTGTGTTGTATGGAACAACGACCAAATCGTCGGTTACTCTATAAATTTGGTAAGATGCGCTCTCAATTATCTGTGTATCATTTCTACTCGTTGCTACTGTATAAATAGTTGGACTCCAATCTTTTTCGCGAACATAAAACCTAAAGCGCGCCGTTTCCCGGGTAGAGTAATTTGCTCTAAGATTTGTTAAGTTTGTTACTAAATTTGGATAAGGATTAAAATTGCTTGCAGCATATTGTTTAATGTTGAATTTTGCAACATTGTAAAGATCAGTTAATGACGGGTTATACCACCTATCATAAGCGACGGATGCAGAAGTGTCCAATGAAAAAGAAGCTGTATAAATTCCCTTTGAAGAATATCCTCCGACAACAGTCGCGCCTATTTGGTCTCCGCCGCTAGCGCTAGTATAGAGCTGGACTCTTAAGTCTCCGGTGCCAATTTCAGGAATGTTTACTAGGCGGCCGCCGATTACATTATAGAGAAATAGTGTTCTAAGATTATCTGGACCTGGGACTAGAGAGCTGCTGGCATAAAAATTTCCCCTGTCATCTTTTTTGGAAGAATCCCACGCTGCTTCTATGGCCGGGAGTTTGAAAAATAATCCAGTACCTTTGCCAAAAAACTTCTTCGTGTAGTAAGTATCTTTTGCCCCGGTTGGATTATAAAGTTGATTGTCTTTATCAACTCCAGCCGAATTAGAAAAATAAGCTTCGTTGCTGGCGGTTAGGTGTACGCCCACTCCGTAATTAGTTATAGCTCCGCTAATCCACTTTTCAACAAGACCGGTAATGTTTATTTTCAGGTCCTCGTTTCCTATCGGGAAGTTCTGCGAATAATTGGAGGATGCTAAATAATCTCCGCCTAACTTTGTCCATGGGTCTGCTTTCCCGGCATTTATCCAGTTTGATCCGAGACCATTGTTTGTCACATCTCTATACTCGCTCATATCAAGACCGGTACCTTCTTGCCACGCCTTGGTAATTGGTGCGATTACTAAAGTCGAGTCTCTTGGAGTCGTCTGGTTATGCCTAGCATTATACATTGTGAGGAAAAAGCTTACACTTCCGCTGATTGGAATAAGGCTGTTTGATCTGTCCGAGATCACTTTATTGATAGGAAATTTTATTAAAATCCTTTCTAATTCTGTCGATCCAGATGATGCCTGACCATAAATAGAGAACACTTCTAAAACAGGAGAAGCTCCCATGTTGGCGCCAGTACCACGCGTTTGTAAGTTTTCGCGGAAAGCGTTTGTTATTGTATTGTCAGAATCTGCAAAGTATTTTTTAATTGACATTATTTAACCGCTCCCTTGATGTCCGAGTTCGGGAACTTTATTTCGAATGCGACATTGTCCGGTGCTTGGATGTACCTTCCATCGGGGGACATCAGGTCCTCGATGTTGGCAGAAACCTCCGAGTATCTCCCTCCCGTTTTAGCTATAAATTTAACTTTCGTTGTGTCAACTACTCCGATAACATCGTTTAAATAGTTGTAGACATCGGTTATGTAGAGCGGCTGCCCTATCAACAGTGGGGCGGTCATGTTAGATGTCAGTTTGCTTATGCACTGGGATAAAACATCGTATTTGTTGTAGTCTAAATCGTGAATTATTTCGAATTCAATTCCAATATTTATAATGTAGGCGTCTAAAATGTCGATGGTATCATTCACCATTTTATTTTTATTTAACCATGTTTTTAAGTTATTTTTAAGTGTCACGCTTGCTTGAGTAAGAGCCCCGGCTGTGTCTTCTGACAAAACAAATAAATTTAAATTTCTCCGAAATGACCCCTGCTGTTGCACAACTTTACATCTTTTTACAGCTCCAAACTTGTGTGGCATTCGGTAAACCATCGACTCGTAGTCTTTCTTGGTAACTGCCCGATTCTGTGTGGAGAAGTAATCAATAGATCTTTGCCTTATCTCCTCCGACGATGGCGCGGAAACATCACCTACGAGTGGTTCAATGTTGTTGCACTCGATTGAACTTTGAACAGCTTGAAGTTTAGCTCTGTTTAAAGTAGAAACATCTCTGAAAGACCAAGATGGAGAATTTACAGTATTGATGGTACCTGCGCTGGCGTTCACGTCATTTTCGGTATTTACTCTATACGAAACTGTTATTGTCGTGTTTGTGGGAGAAATCCCAAATTTATCAGAAAAAATTAACTTTGAAGGATCGAAAGATTCATCGCTTATGTAGTCCTTCGCGTGAAATTGTAATACAACATTAGACGGATCTACTGGTGACGCCTGTGAAATTTCGTTGTCGGATCCGAACCCGAACTGTAGATAAGAGATAGCGCCTATTGTTTCTACAGCAAACCTTCGGGGCACAGAATAGGGACGGATAACGGATGGGACGGTGTTGTTGTCGGAGGCTCTGTTGATTACGTCTCTATAAATAACATCTTGTGATAGGTGATCTACCTCATAATATTCGTTTCCTTCTGAATCAAAAACATTAATTACTTCTGCCATTCTGGGCATTGATAGGGCCAATTTTCTAAATCTTTGATAATTTCCGACTGTAAATGTTTCTTGAACAAATTTTCCAGAGATTACTTTTCCTATGGCGCGGACGGCATAACTAGTTGGAACCCCAGTAGTGGGATTAGTTCTGGCAGCTACAACCTGATTTTTTGGATGAGAGAAATCGACATCAGAACTCAGTATATAGCTCCCTCCTCCCGCACTCGAACAAAGTGTGCCCCTTTTTAAGATTGGCAGATAACTAGAGTCGGCCCCTAGTCCTAAATTGTTTGCTGGAGCTATGATAAAAAAGTCTACCACTCCAGAAGTGGAAGGGACACCCTTATTTTTATAGCCTTGCTGTCGGGCTAGCCGAATTACATTGTTATATTCTGCGGCTGAATCCAAGAAGGATTCGTTTACTTGATAATCTAAGTAAAAAGATAGGATGTCGCCGGCATAAGAAACTGTATCCATCATAAGGGCGCCAAACGAGGCTTCTCCGAAATCGCGATACGACTCGGGATAATATCTCTTTGCGTACTCTACCAAATCTTGTTTGATGGTGGCAAACTCTCGACTTGTGTATCTGACTGGTGTTCTTTTTTTATTGGCCATTAACTTTTTTTCCTTTAATTTAATTAGATATCGGTAAAGTCAAAACATTCGCTGTTTCTGATGAAGAAATTCTAAAAAGAATGTGAATGTACATCGCGTTTGTTTCGTCGATAGAAATTGCATCTTGCCTATAATTGGAACCTCTAGTATATCTAATATCTATAATTTTGACTGAATTTAGGTATTTGCTTGTTTGACTTAAAATACTCTCTGTGATTTCTGATTGGAAACCGGTGTTAGCAAGTTCGAATAGGAAACGCCTTATCCCTACCCCGAAATCAGGATCCATTATCCTTTCGCCCGGGTTCGTTAAAATAAGATTTTTTAGATTCTGAGATACTGCTTGCTTTACCGTTTTGGTTAAACGATAGGGGCCGTCAGTAGGGTCGACCATAAGAGGTAGCGCTGGCGATATTCCTATTGCCATTTACTCGCACTCCGTTGTTGGCTTTGGGACTTGCAATCTTTTTTTCCACCACGCAATGTCTTTGTCGGTTGGTACCACTTTTTTGACCTTGATCTTTTTTCTTGTTCTTTCTTCATCTGTTTCCCTTTCTTCGTCTTGATAGTTGGCGTCCCTTGCGTGGTAAAAGGCTTCGAAGAGTTTTCTGAGGTTTCTTTTTGTTTTCTTAAAATCCCCTTCCTTGTCCCACCTTTTAAATTGACTTCCTTTGGCGCCGCCTCCCCACTCGCTACCGATTGACAGCAAGAATGTTTCTATAGTATAAATAGTAACTAAAGAAAGTAATGATTGTAAAGGAAGACAATAATTAAAAAGAGTTTTATACTCCGGGGTGTTTATTAATTCAGAAATCATGCAATTTATATCGTATTGATCTACTAGGTCAGACGTCAAATCAAGATTTCCGCCTATTGGAATTTCTACGGAAGCGATTGGGACTACATAGCGACGGGTTCCGGTATCAGTATCGGGCCCGAACTTTAAAGATTTTGTTTGTTTAACTTGTTCTGGAGAAATTGAGTTATCAAAGTCAAATATTTCTATTGGGACGGCCATGGCCTCGGGCATTACCATGGAGAGTCTTAAGCCATAATAAGATTCTTTGCGGCGGGGGCCCGGTGTGAGGCTGCGGGAGTCGAGGGCAGCATTAGACTGTTCAGTACTTTTATCCAGCTCATCTTTCCACCATTGAAGGCCGTTGATTTGCGGTTGCGGGGGCCCTTCAATAGTAGAATCTCCGCTAGGAGTTGCTTTTATATATTTCTCAAGAATAAAAGGGAAGTACCCACTGGCGTAAGGTTCGTCTGAGAGGGGGGATGACCCAAGTTCAAGGTTCATGATTATGGCAGTTGTTGGATCTTCTAGTGAGGCAGGATCTGTTGCAACATCCATTGGCCCATTCTCAGAGATTGCACCAGCGACCATCCAATCTGAAGATCCGAAAATCCAACTTTCTAAATTTGGAATTGAAGGTTCTAGGCCTGCGATAAATGATTTTCCCACATCTACTAACTGCTCTGAAATATAATAATTTAGTAAAACCAAACAATCTTTTTCAACACTTCTGATGTATGAAATCCACTTATTTCTTAGCCTCTTTGGATAATCTATTCTTGGTTTTTTTGGCGGGTTTGACCACTTTTCTTGAAGATTATTTATAGATTCCATGGCAGACAGCTGTGCCGCGTTTGGAATTATATCTCCAATGTCAACTTTTTTTCCAAAATTTTGAACAACTTCCTCTAAAAAAGTATAATAATAATTTTCACGGCGGGCGCGGGTCCTGAAGTTTCGACCAGCGTCTAGTAGGCCGGCCTTTATTTTAGCCGCGATGTAGCCTGACAACGTGTCGTTATAAGTTTGCGGGAACTTCGGAGCGAACAGGGAGAAGGCGGGGAGACCTTTTAAGAAATTTTCTATGACGTACAAACGGACTGTTGATCTTATTGCTCCATCTACGCCGGCGAGGGCCGACTTAGGCATTATTCTATTAAACGGGCGCTCTAAATCGATTGCGCATGCGGCCGGAATTTGAAGTCTTGGATCATCTTTTAGCTTTTCATCATACTCTGAAGTTTGTTCTGAAACTGAATTAAAATCCAATATCGGCTTCTTGTCACAGCCTCCTACTTCTGGGATTATCTTATCATAAATCCCAAGCCATCCGGAATATTTTGGAGGTTCTACATAGAAAGCTGGATTCTTTTCTGTCCCTCCGTATTGCGTGTGGTCTAATTCTACGATTGTTGCTTCGGCGTTAGAATCATATCCAAATTTGAATGTTCTTGCGTTTTCCGAGATCTTGAAAGCAAATTTTTCAATTATTTTTGAAGTCAAAAACTCGAACATGTTTGTTCTAAAAAATTTCTCCATTTTATCCGACTGGTCTGAAGTATGTTTTGACCAGGAAGATTTACCTAGTTGGCCAAATACAACTGCCTGTTTTGGGTCATTGCTATCTGGCGGTTGTCCAAGGTTTATTACATTTTTTAAAGCAGGGTCGCGTGTTCCGAATGTCCGATGTGCGTGAGATTGAGTTACATCAAACTCCAGAGGAGGGCCGAACTTATCGCCCTCCGAATGGATTTTCATGTTGATTATTCTATCGTCGTTTCTTTGGTAGTTGTAATCAACTTTAACGTATTTTGGGGCGCCATCGCTATTGTCCCAGTTTTCAAAGTTTAGACTTAAATTTGGGTTTTCATCGTTTTTATAATCTCCCGCGTTTAGGGTCCCTGCTAGAATATTCTGTAAATAAGGTGCTACTTTCTTGGGATAAACACCTTGGACGTCGATGAAAACGGCGGGGACAAGGAGGGAGCCGCCGTTGCCGGTGTCCTCGTGAGCATAAAACCCGAAGGGTCCAAAGTCGGCGCTGTTTGGCTGTCCAAAAAATTTAACCCAGAATTGATTGTGCCTTTTAAACCCGGTCCCGTTTGTATCGGCAAGAATCATGTTTAGCATTCCGCGCTGTGTCAATAGCTCTGTCATAAAACTAGAGTTTATTGCATTGTCATTTGAACTAAACATTTCCCGCGTTTGCTTCAGAGTCTCGGGGTCGTTTGCTGGGTAAATTCCATTTTCCGGGCACGAGGGATCCCCCAAAATATCTATATCTCCAAAGTAATTTTGGTTTAGAACGCCGGCAAGGGCTTCAAAATCGAGGAGAGTCCGGTCCTTCAATTTCTCAAGCTGATCTTCGCATTGTTCAGGCGTCATACCTTTTTCTGTAAGAATGGAGCAGCGGACATTGTTAAACATTTCTAAATGTTCGGGGCTGGCGCAGACCGATGGGCTGACTGGTTTAAAAGATGTGGATCTAATTTTATTTCTTATTTTTTCTCTATCAAAAATTCTGCCCATTCCTGCAAACAAGTTTTTTATGTGATCGTCAGTGGGTAACGCAGCTGCTAGATTGGGGATATCATTGACGATTTGCCTAACATATCTGACTGCCTGATCTGTTGGCGCGCCGTCTAACAACTCTAAAAGCTCTTGTTGATTTAGAATAGCAGAGGTTCCGTCCATAAACCTTCCCATGTCTTGATCGGTGGGCTTCACAGATCCAGCGATACCAAGAGACCCAAGAGCCTTGTTTAAATTATTTAAGGAGCGGTCTAATTCCGCGCTATTAAGAGTGTCACCACAGAGATTGTCAGCGACAATTTCCCTGAAGTTTGCTCCTCCGGCGATGTCTTTTAAAATTGCTCCTGTGTCCTTAAGAACTTCGCAGGAAGCGTTTAAAGTGACTGTCAAAATCTTCTTAAGGATCAAGGTCATTGCTCTGGCTACTAAATTTTCAAGTGCGGCTTCCGCGCCTTCGATAATAATTGTCTTTAGGTCGCCCTGAAAAGGCCTGATTGGGCTCTTCTTCATTACCGGAAGAGTTATCGCATAGTGACCCTTGCAAAAATCCAGCTCCAGTGTCTTTAGGACATCGTCAAGAGGTGGAGAAAACATAGGAGGAGGGGGACAGTCTTTATTATTTTTATTTTCCGATAATACTGTCTTTAATAATTTCGAGCCTGGGATTTTATCTATAAACCCCATTATGGTCGCGCCTGATATTATCTCTTCCTCTATCGCCTTAACAATCGCAGTTTTGAGATGAACTATCGCATTGTCTTGGATGTTGTCCAAGGCTGTACCTATTGATCCCGCATGCGCGAAAGGGCCCGCGAAGGCCTTGGGGCCTAATCCCGGCGTATCGGATACCCTGCTGGGCGGTGCGACCATTATTTCGTTGCCATCGGCGTCTTTGTCGCCGGATGGAACCGAATCAGATGAATTAAATTTATTTTGTTGCTCTTCTATGGTTGTTTTAGCTTTTGCGCGGAAATACTTAAGCTCCCCCTCTTCGGTATACTTAGATGTGGGGGCGCCGCCTTCTTCTTTTAATTTTTCCAACCTTGCTTCGATGGATCCGGAGGATGACGCGTAATCGGCCGAGTATTTCACGCCGGCGCCTTGGTAGCTTCCGGGCCGGTAGCCGGCCTCCCATGGCAACGGAATTGAGGTGATCTCAGCGACTGAGTCGCGGATAAACTGTTGCAGCGGGGAGGGAAAAGCAGAAAATACCTTTTCCATCTCCTTGTCTGTCGCGCTTTTAATAAAAGCCTTGACAATCATGTCTGTCGAGAGTTTGATATCGAGACCCCGCATTAAGCATGCCAATGCGGCTGAGGCGAGGGCCGAGAGTCCGCAAACTCCAAGCTTGTTGAGAATTGTTGAATATAATTCTTTCAGAGTGGTTGCTTCATCAAGCTGGCGGGATAAATCCTCGGGATCTTCGTCCTCTGTCTTGTTTTTTCTCAGTCTAGCGTCTTCCCATCTCTCCTCAATGTCTGTGAACGCGTTGTATTTTTTATCCTGTTCTTCTTTTTGGGCCGTGGTTTGACAAGTTCTTTGTAAAGTCGATTTAAACAGCAGTTCTGGAAAAGTTAAGGCAGTTCCCGCCACCTCGGAACCCAGGATTAAGGACGGTCTTACTAGGCCGGCGACCAATTCCGCCGTGTTGCAGTCGTTCTCGGCGATGAATTCCTGAGCCATCGTTAAGTCTTGGCCTACCACCTCTTCAATTCTGGGAAAATAGTATGTTTTTAGGAATAAATCAACTACCATCGGACTATCGGCGGTGACATTTTCGTAGATCGAGGGAATATTTGCCATGAAGGCAAGCGTAGTAGGGTATTCAACTACTGATTTGTTAAGAAAGGACTTCCAGCCGGCTCCGCCGTCGATGACTCCTTCCTTGTTTGTGCCTAATTCGACCTCGGCACAGCCTACATTGTTCGCTTTTATGTATTCTATCCCGGTGAAATCTTCTTTAAACCCTATTTCGATCGCCTCAAGCATGCCACTCTTCTTTCTTGTCGGATTAAATTTGAAATTTTGATCTCTCAAGAGGTCAATTAGCGCTTTTTTGAACTGGATTATTCGGTCTCCCTCCTTCTTCAACATAATATCTTGGGGCAATCCAGACAATTCTCCCCGATATCTCATGATTTCATACTGAACAGAGTATTTATTGCCTATCGCGCGGGATACAATTCCCAGAAAGGATCCCTTACCTCGTATATCTCTGGATGTGAGGACAACGTTTAGCGGAAAGTCAGAAGAATTTGATGTTTCATCTTCTGATTTTTGCTCTTTGTCTTCTAGCGCGAAGACGGCGTCGAAGGGCAGTTTAATTAAAACTTTTATTTTGGCGCCGGATCGAAAATCTACAAAATAATCCGTAGTAATTTGAGAAACAAGAGATAAAACGATGTCTTCAGTGACTTCCTTGCCAACAAATTCTAAAATTAACTTAATTCCGGGCTCGATTTGTTCGTTTACTATTGCTGTGGCCGGCACAGCGAGCAAATTTTCGTATTTTGTTGTTATTGGCGTCCAATATTCGCATGTCCTCTCGTTTAAAAAAGGTTGCTCGGTGGGCGCTTTTGTCCAGTCAACGGTTGCGGCCGATGGATTCGGTACGCAAGGCGGGGGACACGGTTCTTCAGTGTCTGTTGGCGCAGGAATGGCGCAGGAATCTGGATCAAAAATGAAAAGCTTATTTTCTTTCTCTAATTCTTCTGACAGGGGCGCGTCGGGATGAGCTGCAAGATATTTGTCAATAAATAGATTCCAGAAATTAAGTGCTTGGTCAAAATTTAATCCGTTGCCCCCGGGGCCGAGGCGAACTTGTTCGGCGATGCTAAATTCTTGGCTTAGGGCGCGCTCTTCGTGCTCTTTATACAATTCCGTGTTTGTTTCAATATCTTCTTTTAAATTCAAAATCATTTCAAGAGTAAATAATTTCTGAATATTCTCTAAGGAAATTAAGTTATCTGTCAACAGGCCATCGACGCCATCCGTTCGATCCCCAGAAAATGCAGGATCATCAAAAAGTGTATGCCAACTGTTAATTGTGAGTGAGGAAGACCATTGCCACGATGAATGGATAGAAAACCCATCTACAGTGACTTTATCTGGCCCAAGATTAAATAATTTACTATAGGTTCCATTTTTTATGGAGGTATCGATGTATTTTTTGAAGACGTAGGGAACCATTTTTCTAAAAGGTTCGAATTTGAAGTTGGATTTCTCGCCGGAAGTCATCCCGCCCAAATCATTAAAAACTTTGTGTTTTGGGTCGAGAACTCTTTGAAAGGTACTAGCAAAAAAATAAAAAAGGTCTTGCTGACTAAGGACTGGCTGGACTAATTGTTTAGCGGCAGCGTTTCGGATGGCTGTCCAGTAAGCTTTTCTAAAAAATCCAGAAAAGCGTTCAGGACCAAGAGTAATTAAATTCAATTCCATCCAGCTGATGTTTGTTCTGTTCATGCCGTGGGGGTCGACTGTTTTGAGTAAACTGTTCCCCTCGAACCAATAATTCTGTTTTGATCCCTGATTATAGTCGTCTGTTTTCTTTTTTGGGTGCTGGGTCGACCACTCAATGAAATCTCTGTCTATGGACGAGGGATTCAGTCGGAGAGAAAAATCCAATTCTGGATCACCATCGGTTTGGGCGCCAAAATTACTATCTCCGCTCAGATCAAGGGGAGCAAGGGACCGAGTTATTCCTGCGGTACGGGGGGTGTCGCTTCTGGCCACCTTTTCTACAATTTCATCAAATACACTCATTTATGTTGTCCTATTGTACCGGCTACAAATGTATAGATCGGCTGTTGGAAGTAAATAATTATTCTTCCACGTAGATATGTTTTTTAATTGAGGCATAGATTTTGAAGCTGAAAGCACATTTTGTTTAACGTTGCTCTCAAGGAACATAGGGGTTAATTCGAGCGAAGGGGCAGTCGGGCCCACCGCTGTTACGTGCGTGTGGTATTGAAGACTACTGTTATATTTGATCTGTGCGTCACAGAATTTATCGAATCTCAGCGATAGGTCCCCCAGCATAACTCCCAGTTCAGTTAGTGCAGCAGTCAAGTTCTCGCCTTTGACTAGAGGCTGAAGGAAGTTCGTCTCGCCAGATTCAAAGCTTTGCAGTGGCCCTGAAAGTTCGGCCTCATCGTTTCCGGCTATGAGATCGATTCCGAGTGTCGAGCCTATGACGTTATTTGCGCTGTTTTTATTATCTGTTCCCGTAACTAATTTTATGCCATTGCGTGCGATTATTCTTACTGCGTCTGCTTTCAGTGCTATTCCGGATTTACCTTGTGACAGGCCAACACCGCCCGCTACTAAATCAAAATTTGCATCGATGTTGGTTTTTTGGCTAATATAAATTCTTGCAGCGTCAGAAGTAAAATTGGGGCCGGCCCAAATCTCAGATTTTGGACCTCCGTCTACGGCAGACATTCTTCCCACGACTAAATCAATTGATCCGCACTGGGTCGCGGCGCTTCCGCCGTATCCCGACTCTTTTGTCGATGGTCTGTCGCGACCGAGAACAATCCACGAGTTGTTAAGATTTTTGATAACAACTTCAGATTCTGTTTTATCAAAATAGGGAACGCCTTCCATAATGTTGTTGCCATTGAGGCCCGCAGATTTATTTGGATTATTTTTAGCGGATTCCCTTATCGGCTCGGGTAGTCCATCTTTATTTTGTATTTTTCCGCTCATTTTATTATCTCCCCTCGCACTTGTTCTACTGAGTAATCAAACTTCCGTATTTGAGTATTATTGAATATTTACCAGCGCTTAAAAGCTTTTTTTCGCCATCCAGTAAGATGGTGGTTCCGTCTTTAGCTGTTCCGCCTAAGTTTCCGCCGGCGGTGAAAGCCTTGAAGCCGGCTCCGTGTTTCTCTATTTTGTAAACCACATCTCCGTGGGTTTTTCCGTAATCCTTTTTATTGCCCGGGTCTCCGCGAGGTTTGATCAGTACATCTCCAATCCCCACTTTTATATTTCTCTTATTTTTTAATATAGAATACGCAGTCCACTGAGTATCTCTTGCTATTACTTTACGAGTATAACTCCTGTGGGAAGTTGCTCCGGGGAATCCGGAATCTTTTAAAATAAAACTAACAAACACAGCGGACCAAGCGTCCCCTGATGGAGTCCACTCGCTGACGCCTCGACTATCCCAGTATGTCTTAAGAAGCGGATAGGCCTCTGGGTGTTTTTCGTCTATGGCGCCATATTTCCACTTTTTATATTCAATTGCGACGGCTGCCGTGGTCGCGGGCCAGCCGGACGTTTCGATAACTTTATCCACTTTTTCTAATTCACTTTCTATCTCGTAAATAACGTTGGTATACGTTTTTTCATTCTCCGGACCCAAAAAGACTGCTTCGGCCGCATCGTCAAACATATCTACAATAAGGTTTTGAACAGTTAGTTTGAGTGGTACGGTGTTATTGGGCCCTTTTGCTATTAATTTTTGAAATCTGGCGCTGGTCCAAGTATCATCATCAAATTTTACCTCGATAATGTCCTTTGGACACAATGAAATTGCATCGTTCATATCCATGTAAAAGAAAGGGTGGCAAGAAATTAAAAATTTCTCATGGTATTCAGGATCTAACTTCGAAAGTTTATTTATTTCCGAGATGAGGTTCTCATCTTCTAGAGCCCTTGGGAGAGGTAAATTTGAGTGAAGCAGCGGGACTCTAAAATATACTTTGACTTGGGGATTGACCACATGTCTTAGGCTGCTAACAAACAAATCAGAGTAGGGTATGTCGGCTGACGCGTCTGATGTGTGAAGAACTACTGCCGGAAAGGTGGTTTGAGATAGGAGAGGATTTTTCTCCTGTAGCGCCTGCGTGATGGTTGCCTGAACCTGTAAATAACCATCATTGATATTTGTTCTATCGTTTGGATTCGCAGCAGTGTCTATCGAAAAACTATTTTTATTTATAACGGTGAAGGGGCCGGCCATTATTCAACGTCGCCCCCACTTTGTAAGATGTCAAAGATGTCTCGTTTGTCGTCATCGGAAAGTCCAGTTTCCTTTTTTTCCTCTTTTTGGACTAAAGAGGCGACCTTGACGAGTTGCTCGTTGGATCTCTGTAGCGTCTCGACATATTTGGCAGCTGTCATACCCACCTCTCTATGTCGTTCGTCACTATTGCTTAGATAAATCATCACGTCGTCCAGTAAACGACGGGTGATGTCTCTATCTTTTCTTATATTGTCTATTGCTTCGGTGATATATTTGTTAAGTTCTTTCATAAGTCTCCACGGTCCCACCTTGCTTTAAAAATCCGATATCGGTTTCTCATTTTATTCAGGCAATTTACGACTTGTTTGGTATTCAATCCGGTTATTTCCCTTATGTATAGATAAATAGCCTTCTTATTAAAAATTTCTATTTCATCTGGTGAACTTAGTATAATTTTTATGGCCTCAAGGACTTTTTTCTCATTTTCCCGGAGCTTCATTTTGTCCCAACCTTCAATTTCGGTCCACAAATGATTCCAAAACTCTTCTTTTTCTCTTGTTTCGTCGTAATCCATCACGACGGCTGTGTATTTCATTTCCATTTCTTTTGAGAGATCTTTGAATTCAATTTCTCTTTGGCGGCTTTTTTTGTTTTTCTTTACTTTTTGGATAAACCAGTTTTTTGTTATGACAGAGAAGTAAGAAAAAGCTTTTGAGCCCTTTTCCGGTTTGAACTTATCAAGAACTGTGGTTAACCAAATTTTGCAATCCTCGCGAAGAGTATCGATATTTGGAAGTGTTGTGAACCTATAGGTAAATACTATTTTATCCACCATCTCGCTCAATGGTGATTGAATTAGAGATTTATAAAGTTCTTCTCTCCGAACTAAGTCGGTCGAGTTGTTGTATTCAATGATAGCGTCTTCATTTACTTTCGTAAAATACTTTCTTGAATTTTTGCTTCTCTTTATTACTCTTCGTTTTTTTGGCTTAAGCTTTTGTGATGTTGTCATTTACAATTTCCTCTGCTGATTCGACTTTGGAATACAGGTTGTATTGATCAAATACCGATGTCAAATCCTGTGAGTGTTCTAACAAGTGGCGCAAGGTTTCGTCGCCATAGAAAGTTTCTAATTCATAGACAGATCTCAAATGATTCGTAAAATTATTGATAACTGTGATGTTTTCTGTTAGTTCTTCGTCGTAGTACTTAACTTGTTTAAGTAAGTTAATCACATACCATGTTGTACCGGCGTGAACTGCAAGGCTAACAAAAATGATGGAAAGTAAAATCCCAGAAATTAATGTCCAACTCATGTTTTATATTCCTTTTCTCTCAATTTTTTCTTTTCTTCAGAAACGGATTCCCTATTCTTTTTTATGTATTCCTCAACAACGGATCCAACTTTTTTGTCAGAACTCTTTTTGAGTTTGTTTATGTAAGTAGGGATACACGGAACACGCCGAAAGGCCTGGGATTCGCAAGAAATGCAATTCTCCAGACTTTCCGACATGCCGTGTTTTATCTCGAAGTATTCATTGCAATCTTCGCAATGATAGTTATACCTCGGCATCTGTTTGTTCTGTTTCCTCTTCTGGAATCTGGATGATGGGCGGATTTTCCACGATTAGTCCTTCTTCTGTCTCTTTGAGAACAAATTCTCGGAAAACAGGAAGGATGTCTGATTGATCCATTAATGAATTTTGAAGGGCCATCATTACGGCGCCGATTGCTTGATTTGATAAATGCATACTATCTCCTTTGTATCTATATTATAACCCTTTATTCACTGTTTGTCAAGGATTAAAGTGAATTATTTTGATTTTTATATAATTTTTCAGCTACTTCGAATTGCCATTCATAATCGATATCAAAACTTTCAAGCTCATTCATGACAAAGAGGTCAAGTTCTGGTGGTGTTTTTGTATTCATCCAATATCCATCGCTGATGATGTCCATCCTGCTGGCGTATAAACAGTGGGCGGCTTCGTAAACTGGATCAACAAACTTGGTATTCATGGAAGTGATCCCTTTCCAATCAGTTAAATTATTTCCCTCTGCGTCCCAATAGTAGGTCTTTTTTTCAAAGACTGCGAAGCAGTTTTCGCTTTCTGATGTGATGAAATGTTCGACGAAAGCGTCTATAGTGGTTATGTCTAACAGTGGATTGCAGGCGCTTACCATAATAACATATTTATGGGGAATTTTATTATGCCAGTCGAACAGCTCTTGTAATTGTACGCCTTCAGAATTTGCAGATTGTTCTGTTCTGTTATATATCGTTATTTCATGGCTTCTGGCGATGTCTTTTAGCTCCTCATCCCAAGCGGAAAAATACATATTCCGCAGCGGTATCAGTGAAGACTTTTTTAACTTATTGAATAAAATGTCAACAAGTGTTGAGCCAGCAAAACTTCTTATCATTTTTCGGGGAATACGAGTGGAGGATAGTCTAGCCTGCATGACGATTGCAATATCATCTATGTTTTTCATCTGCTACAATCTCCTTATATGATAATGATAGACTGAGAAGACTCTCGGATTTTGGTGCGGCGCAATATAAAGACATACCATGGATTTTAGACCATGACTTCCATTTATCCACTAAAGAGAGGGAAAATTTGATACTTTCATTCAATCGGGCAGTGTTGTTTCCCCAAGCATGCCTAGTTTTTGTTTTATCAAAAAATCTAGCCCCTACGAAGTCAAAACCTAAACAATAAACATTTTTGGCGCGTAAGTAAAAGGCAATCGGGAACATAAATGACGAGACTTTGTTTTCTAGGCCCCACTTATTGGCGGTGCCTATAACGCGTTCACTATCATATCGAACGGTGCCTAAGACTACTTTATCCGGAAAGGTGAACCTATAGAAACATTCAGTATCGTGAATATCTGCCGTATAATCAAGATTATTGAAGGGGTCTGTCGATATATTTTTTGTAGTAATTGCTTCAAAAATATCAACATTCATAAATTGCTTAACTTGTTCTAATAATACCGAGTATTTTTCCCACAATGCAATGTCTCTACCAAGGGGGGTGGTACCCGCAAACTTTCGGAATTCTTCATAAGTGCCACAAACATAGTTAGGAATGACAATTTTCATCTTTTTTAAGTCGGGCTCTTGTTTGTGGTTTTTTAAAAGATATAATAAGCCATCTGTGGCTGCATCTGGATCTGCCCATGTCCAATAGTTTGGAATGTGATTATACAGAGTGTGCGCAGTCGGGAAAACACGGTGAAGGGCTAGGGTCTCCATGTTTTCAAGGTGAAATATTTTCTTGATTCCGTTGGACACAGATTCGCCGGGACCGAGTAAGACTAAATTTTCCATGTTAAATCCTATTTTCCCGATAATTCCTTGAGTAACTTAGAAATTTCTTGGTCACTTTCATTAACTTTTCCCATCATCTGCTTTGCCTCTGTCGGGGTGTGTTTAAACGCCAGCCTAAGTATATTCATCCAGTTGACGTTATTTGTTGACCGGACTCTCTCAATACCGGAAATTATTTCATAAAACCCTCTTTTCTTGTAAAGAGATACTCCCGAAGAAGTAGGGTGGGATTTGGAGAATCCGTTCTTTTCAGCCATCCGGATGGAAGGAACGTTCTCGTCTCGAATTTCAGCGTGAAAGGTCTCGACCCTATCTGTCACGATATTTCCAAGAATTTGGGTTCCGATACCCTTTCCACGATGATGAGAAGATACTGCCCACGATAAAGTTATTTCATTTGATTGAGGGGCGTGTCTATCTTCTCGGATCATAGCCAAGGGCGATTGGGCGCCCTCCAGTATAAAGATTTCTCTACATGGATTATCTAGAGATTGTCGCAACCAAGAGCAATGCTCTGCTTCACGAACGGGATCTTGGTTTAGGGAATTTTCCCTCGTTGCTTTATCGTTCCTAAGAAATAATAGGAATTCCCAGTCTGCAAATGTACATTTTCTTAATTTCATTTATTTCTTTAATACCCTTCTTTGTCTTTCTGTAAGTTCTCTAAACTGTGATGAATTATAATCACAAAAATTTAGAGTTTCCGCATTATAATTAAAAGTAGCAAGGGGGCCGGATACAATGTGTTCAGCATCAGGGCGTAGGTATAGAGCGTGGGTTTTCATTCTAATCCCTTCTTCTACAAATCCTCCGCGATGGATCCCGTTAGTGTCGACAAAAATAATGGTGCCGGGGGGACCGGTGGCAGTGAGGACATCGAACCGGGGGATTTCAGAGGTAGCCTTCTGATCTAAATAACCATGAGTTTCCCAAATCCCATTGTGGATGTTTGGCCATAAAAAATTGTTTTTTGCACCGTATTTGCTGGAAGAGACATATTGAAGTGGGCCCTGCTTTTCTGTAATGTCCTTCATGTAAACAAAGATTTTTAACATTTTGGAAGAACATTGATCTCTGTGCCACCTTTGGGATCGTGTTCGCATTTGATTGCCCCCGGAGGGGTGTAGCCATGTCAAAATGTTTCTAACTCTAGGGGGGGCCTCTAGATACGACTCTGCGATATCTAGGAAATCATTATTTAAGTGAAATTGAATAACAGAGCTATCTTCAAGGGTAAGCGCTCGATTTAAATAATGAAATTGATTGTTTTCAAATGCTTTTCCTGGGCCTGAAATAGCTTTGACATTAGACTGATAATTTTTTATTCTTTCGATTATTAGTGGATGACGATTCATGTTTTCAAAATGCTTTTCCATTTCTGTGTACATCTCTAATTGTTGATTTCTTAATAAATAAAAGATGTGTGATTTCGCAAATCCTGTATGTCTCAAATCTTTAAGAATTTTATTCTTTTCTTTTTCAATTATTTTTCTGATATCATTTTCCATGAAAAGATCTCGTCCTCCCCAATGTCAGCGGCTGCCGTGTGTCCAATAATATCATAATAATTACTCGCCGGAACTGAATCGTCTAATAGGGGGCGTTTTGTAGTGATGTTCAATTCAGTAAGCATTTCACCTTTCTTGATAGAAGAACAAGCGACAACTGAGCGGCGCGCTGTGGAGAAGCTTTTTTCGCTTCTTGTGTATACACCCTCTTTTGTTCCCATACATTTTTCCGCAATTCGTATATTATCAACCATTTCTTTTAATTCTTGGGGCTCTATTGCGAAACTATGGTCCGGACCATTCAAGGTTCTGCTTAAAGTATAATGTTTTTCAATAACTTTTGCTCCCAAAGCGATGGCCAAAGGTGGAACTACAATTCCTGTAGTGTGATCAGACAATCCAACTTTTGTATTTTTAAGCCACTTATGATTTTCACTCAAGCGCCTCATAGCCTGTAAACTTCCTAAATTTATGTCCTCGAATGGCGTAGGATAGGCACTGTTGCAGTGTAAGTAAGTCACATCCGGATTGTTGGAGAAATCAAAAGTGCCCAGATGAACCCTCGGATCTTCGGTTATTGAGGTGCCTAAAACACATTTTTGAGTCTCTAGCATGGTATCTGTATTAGCGCCTGTACCAAGTGAAATTATTAATGGAAGGCCTGTGGACGCTACGAACTTTACCCATCTGGGATCTGTCGCTTCAAAGCCGGCGATCTTGAATCTCTTTACTCCAAGCTCATAAAGCTCTTCAACGGCGCGTTCGTCAAAAGGAGTAGACATAAACTCAATCCCCAGATCATCACAATACAATTTTAAATCTTTTTGCCATGATCTGGGAAGCTCGATATTTTTAATGAGCTTTGTAATGTTTGTATAACCGGCGAAGTCTGGAGTAAATTTTGAGTACAGCGTTTCTGCGGAGTATGTTTGAAACTTTACCGCGTCAGAGCCAGATTTTTTGGCGGCCTCTATTAAACGTGTTGCCATTTCCCAGTCTCTATTGTGATTGGCTCCCGCCTCTGCTATTATAAATACTGACATTACTGGGCCTTTTGAGATTCGTATTCGAGGAGTTTTTCGTTAATTCGGTGAGTGTAATACACACATTCGAGAATAAATTTCTTAATATTCTCATCATTAGTTTTGTTATGCAAATCTCTATAAGAGTTATAAAGACTATGGTCCTGTAACTCGATAAGCTCGATTGCTTGTTTAAGTTTTTCGGGCGAAAAGTTGCTGCGGACATTATTATTTTTGTCTAGAACTGTATCTTTTCTATTATTCCACCAGTTTTTATCAAAATCTTGTTTGTATTCTCTTAGTTTGAGAACTGCATTATTCACGGTTGCGATCATTTGAGTTATTTTTTTCTCGGATTGGTACCCAGAAAGAACATTTACATTTCGCAGCATTCCGCAGATAGTTCTGTCGCCGGATGTCGGAGAAGATAATCTTATTTTTTTCATTGTGATGTATTCTTGTATAGTGTATGCGCCAGATTTTGGACCATTTGATAAACTAGTTTCTAGCGAGAATACAGTATCCCCATCTGACACGGGGTTTTCTTTAAAAAAGTTTGAGATTTTGTATGTAGAATTCATTTTTTCCCACTCTAAGAGCGAACCGGTATTGGTGTGTTTTAACCCGAAGTATGACGGTTTTATAATATTAATTTTAATTTGGCGGGCGTCCCTTAAATCACACAAAGTAGAATATAAATTTTCGTTGTAGTGAGAATCTGTATTCTTGGGATTGTTTAAAATCTGCCAGTCGATAGGTTCAATATGAACAAACTTCATTTGTTCTATAGGAAGATCGAGGATGGATGTAAAGAAATTTTCTTCTAATTTTTGAATTTGTTCGATTGAATGATTGCTAAAAAAAAGTACTCGCTGATATGTATTCTTAGAAAAGTATTCTAAGAGGGAGGAATTGTCATAATAATTAAAAGGCAAAGTTTTAATAGGTAAATCATAAACTTGCGCAAGATGATCAGTACATTCTCGACCAGCGTCCGAAAGTTCACAGCTAAGAAAATTGTATTCTCTATTTAGAAACTTAGAAATATAAAGGCTATTTCTGCCCCATCCGGAACCAAGATCAACAATTAGTTCTGGAGCAAATTCAAGATTACTTAAAATTCTATTGAATAACACTCCTATTTTAATGTGAAGACAATCTACAAGATTTCCGAATTTCGGAGAGCCGTCTATTACATAAGGTACTCGATTAGCGTCTCGCCCCAAGCTACTTTGCATTAGCTCTTGAACATTTATTTCTTCCCAAGCTTGTAAAAAATCTTTCTTTTTGGCAGATTCCGAGAGAGCAATGTCATAAACAGATCCCCACAATTTATTGTGAACTTTTTTATTATCTTGCCATTTTTTCATAATTTATATTCTCTCCAGAGAGGCAAATTCAAAATGGCCGGATGGAGCAATTCTAGATTAGGAAGTTCTTGCCCATTTTCGAAATATGAAGTTTTGTGTAACATGGGGTATGTCCTTGTTAATTCTTTATTTAATATAACATCATTCGCATCAGTTGTCAAGGTTGTAGCAAAATAAAATGAAGATTTCTCATTGTGAGGCATCAGGAGCCCTTCAAATTTATCTAGCATTTTTAAATAGTTATTTTGCCTAATCTTTAAATTATCTTCGTATCGATCTAGCTGTGTCAATCCGATTGTAGCATTCAAGTTGTTCATGTAAAATTTGAAGCCTTCTTGAACTATGTCATAAGAATTTCCTCCTTGCTGTCTTCCAAAATTGCGATAAGACCTAAAATAATTATCGGCGTTAGAATCATTTGTAGAAATCATTCCCCCGTCAGAAGTGCAAATAGGTTTATAGGGGTGAAAAGAGAAAAATACAAAGTCACTTTTAATAGTTGGGGTTGCGCATTGAGCAGAATCAACTACAATAACCTCATTATAGCCGCTTTTTTCAAAAAAAGCATCAAAACCATCGATGTTACTTACTCCGCCGTATAAAACAGGCATGATGACGGGGGTTACCCCACCATCAGCATATCTCTCGCACGCTGTTTGTCTCTTTTTCTGATAATCTTTTACATCAAACTGTAAAAAGTCGTCTACGTCAACAAAAATTAAGTTATGACCAAAGTGTTTGGCGGCCCAAGCTGGGGATACAAACCCTAGAGACGTAGTATACACATCGCACTCTCCGTATTCTTCTTTTAGATAAGAAAAAATCATGAAAGCTGATGCGCTTGCCGAGTTTGTTGCAACATTAAATTTTTTATTTGAAAAGGTAGCAAATTTATTTTCGAATAATGATACATTTTCGCCAAAGCCGAGATCCCCATTTAACAGAACCTCGTTTATTTTGTCTAAATCATCTTTGTGGATTTTTGTTTCAAACGTTTTCATTTGAATTATTCCGCAAGCTCAAGGCCTTCGCGGATGAGTCTTGTTAGAATGTTAATATCGTTTTCGAGATGTAGAGACGAATTAAATTCCTCACCACTGTATTTTGTGCAGTAGGTGTGTTTTTTGTGGGTGTATTGCGGTAGTACGGCCAAGAGGCTTGAAGAGGCTTCCATAGTAAACGGAAGCTCTGTTTTGGCCAGCATGTCTTCGTGAAGTTTTTCACCGGGGCGCATTCCGATAACTTTAAATTTTAAATCATCAATATTTGTCAGTTTTCCAATAGAACTTAAAATTGTACTCATTGAGAAGGAATTAATCTTTGGTATGAAAACTTCTCCTCCCTGAGCTTGCTCCAAAGAGTTTAAAACTGTGTCCACTGCGTTGTCAAGCGTGAATAAGAACCTGCTGCATTCCGTAGAAGTAACTGTAATCTCATGCCCCGATTCTACCTGATCGAGCCAAAGAGGGATAAATGATCCGCGTGAGGCGATCACATTTCCATAGCGAACAGAAGCAAAAATTGTACTACTTGAATTGTAATCAAAATTTGTAAAAATCCTTTCTGCTATAAACTTTGAAGAGCCGTAAACGTTAACCGGCTGGCATGCTTTATCGGTTGAAATGAGAATACATTTTTTGACATCGTGATTTAATGAGGCTATCGCCACATTTTCACTCCCTTTAATGTTTGTTTTTACACATTCATCCGGATGAAATTCCATGTCTTCCACCCTCTTAAGCGCAGCGGCATGGATAACATAATCGGGCTTGTGTAATTTCATTGTTGTATTGAGCTTTCGATAATCCCTCACATCTCCGATGACACACTGGATTTTGGGGCGCCCTTTGAACAGCGCGGCTTGCTTTCCCTCGTCTCTGCTATAAACGATTATTTGATTATTGGGATCTTCTAGCAGCTTTTTGATAAGCGCTTTACCTAGAGATCCTGTGCCACCTGTAATTAGATATTTCATTATAGATCGACTCTCTCTACTGTTTCTGGCGCGGGGTTTATTGAGGAGATGATTTTTAAAGCTACACCTTTGTTTTTTAGCCATTCGTTCCAGTTGGTGATCGCGTTGGTAGTAATTTCTGCCTCGTGATCTAATGTCTTCACTGCATTTGAATTGTTGGCGACCTCATTATGATGAATAAAATCATCCTTTTTAAATTTGGAGGCCTCTTTGTCATAAAAATGCTGTTTAGCGGCGTCCGCGCCAACGAGTTTGTTGTCCCACCCAATTGTAATGATTTCAGATACTCCCAAGTGCTGCGCTAGATAGAATACAGACTCATACATAATTCCGGGGCCGTAGGGCCTAAGAATATTTGAATTCTCATAAGTCCAATTATCTAATTCTCCGGTAACAGACACGGAGTTATTGAAGTCTCTTTCTCTGATAAAGAATTTTAAGTCACATTGGCCTAGTGGCCGGGGAGTGGTAGAGGATTCTATGACAACAGGGTTGTGGATTGAATAATCATAGTTCTTGAAATTGGCGCAGTTATATGTATGGAAGTCTACATGCTCTCCGAATAAATCGAAGGCTTGCTTCACAGAAATTACAACGTTATCTTTTAAAAGACTTTTGAGTTTTACTTCGTCGTGATCGGTTAAAGTTGGACCACAGGATAGAATGTAACACTTTTTCCCTTTAAAAGAGTCCTTTAACAACTCGATCTTCTCAGATTGAGAATTAAGATTTTCCATTGCACCTTTCAGAGCCTTTGATCTTTCTTTGACATTCTCGATTTCCAGAATAGAATCTTTAATAGTAGACAAATTTTGAATACTATTTACTCCAGGTAAGACACTTTCTACAAATTGAGAATTTATTTTTTCTTCTGTAAAGTTTTCCACAAGATACTTTTTCAATTTTGTAGCGTTTCTTTTAAATCTAGGATATTCGCTTCGCACTTCTCTAAGTCTGCGCTTAAATGACCCCTCTCTCGGAAAAGCCCACTGTGAGTCTGCTTGAATAACATTATCCCAGACCGCCTCCTTTTGAACATCTTGCAAATCATATTCTACGGATGCGAACATTGGCTTTAGTTTTCCATCCCTTTTGGGGTCTGGAATATATAAGAAATCTCTTTGTCCAGACCAGCCTGCAACGATTACTGGTAATCCATTATAAGCAGCTTCAAAAAGTGGGAGGCCGTATCCTTCACCGTGAGCAGTAGAAATAAGTGCCTTAATTTTAGGGTGTTGATATAATCCGTTCATTTCTCCTTCTGTTAAATCTCCATGCACTAGATAAATTTTACACTTGCATTTTTCTCCTCCATGGCGGCGTAGAAGGTCTTGAAGGCGAGATTGTGTGTGACCTCGGTCAATGATGGAGTTGTTTTTGATAGAAGTTTTAATAACCAATCCGACTTCTTGGTCAAAATTTTCCTCGATGAACCATTTGATAAGGTTGTCAAAATTCTTACGGGGGCCCCATTGAGAAATCGCAAGGTAGTTAAAATTATAATCAAGCTCAATGTCGAGACTTTCTTTATCAAAGTGGCGAACTGGATAATTAACTGTCGTTATTGTGGTTTGGCACGTTAATTGTACAAGCTGTTCTGTCTGATTGTTTTTTCCTTGATAACTTGTATTTTCAAAGACGTCTTTTGAATGATTTGAAACAACAACAACTCTATCCATTTCATTTGCTTTCTGAAGCCAAACTGGTGCGACCTTCGTTGTCTCAATTCCAGCTGTGTATCCTACGTTAACAGGTGCTAGCTTTTCCCACTCGTTAGGAATTGTCACTTGTAGCGAGAGATCAAATTGTCCACCCTGTTGGGTGAAAATATGAGTTTCTGCTATTTTTTTATCTGTCCAAGAGCGCTCTTCGTTATCGGTGCTTACCCACCCAGTTTGACCCCAAGCGGTTGGAATGATGTAAATATCAAAGATATCTTCTCTTGACCGCAAAGCTCTCAATGAGAACCTTGCCTGCTCTCCGTATCCAGACTGTGAAAGGACTGGGCCTTTAATTACAATTTTTTGCTTCATTTTACAATCTCCGAAAAAGCCCAAGGCTTATAATTTTTTCTGGTTTCCCAAGATCCATGATTTTCTACAACCGAATCAATTAATTCGACCCATTTCTTTTGAAAGTTTTCGAAATTATAGTTCTTTGCGACGTGTTGACGACCTTTCATCCCTAAAAATTTCCGCTCATCGGGGGTCATCAAGAAAATGTCTCTCAGAGCCTGTATAAAGTCTTCCTTAGAAACCCTATCCTCATAGATGTATGGGACCTGCTGAGAGCCTATGATGGCCTTTGAGGCCGGTGTGATGCCTATTCCGAACCAGTCCTTCCCGTCGGTGACTTGTTCTTGCAGTCCTCCGGTCATATTGACAATAATTGGGGTCTGGCAAGAGAGAGATTCGAGTGTTGCCAGTCCAAAACCTTCTGCATCCGAAATGTTAATTGTGCAGTCTGCTATGTTATACATAGCTGCGAGGGCCTCTGGAGCGATTTTCTTTGTTGAAAGAACAACGCGGCCATCAGTTGCTCCTAAATTAATCAAAATTTGATTTAAGTCTTGTCCATTTGGATCTTTTGGATCTGTATGCATAATAAGACGGACCTTGTCAGGCCCTACCTCTTCTGCAAATTCGTTGAACCAATAGATTAGAGATCCGCTCATCTTACGGCGTGCGTTACGGTTATTCCAGAAGAATGTAACTTTTTTATCTTCGTCTCCGTTGAAATGTCTTGATCGAAGATCCTTAATCTCTTCATCCGAGTTAGGCCGGAAGATGTCAGTGTCAACAGCGTGAGGAACATAATGATTTTCAACATGCGGAGATACCGTATTGACGATATCATGAGTTACTTTTGAGATTGAAGCAATGACGTCAGTAGAACTATAAAATTTATCATTGAATTTTGGATAAGGATAATTATCCCAGACGTGATAATATACCATCGGAATGTGTTTTCTAACTTCGTTCTCGATCATCCATAGCCAGCCGTAGAATCGGGGATCTGTCATAAACCAGACCATGTCAGGTTTTTCATTAAAGAGTGCAGATCGCACCATTTCTGGAGTTCCGTAGCCTTTTACCGGATAAACAATCCAATCTTCTTCCCATCCTTCTATCCTTTGGGGCTGATAATCTTTATGAGATACCGCTCCGCCAAGACAAAGGAATTTGTATCTCCCTGTTTTCAGGAGAGTTTCAATAATGTACTTAGTTTGAGTACCTACCCCAGACGGAGCAAGCGGGTGATCTGCAATCACCAGAATCTTCTTTTTTTCTGTCATTTAAACCTCTATGGACATTCGGGGGATCTGCAAAACTCACATTTAGCACAAGACCGTTTGTCTTTAATATAATTCTTTTTCTTAATGTTAAAAAGGGCCTTCTTTAAAAGGCTCTTGGCGTTTTCCATCTTTTTATTTCCGCTCGTTACGCGAAAGATCTCAACACGATTCTTTTTTGCGGTTCGTTTAAGGAGGGCGAAATGTGTCTCAATATCTTTTAATTCGATTCCGTGCTTCTGTGCGAAGAAAAATTTATACAGAGTCAACTGGTAGGTTACCATCGGGTCCGATCTACGACGCATATCCCAACCCCAAGAGCAAGACTTCCAATCGACGATGTGATATTTTCCGTCAGGAGTTTTTATAACTGCGTCGATGTATCCTTTAAAATTATAGTCTTCGCCCTCGATCGGAACCATTAGTTTTTCTTCTGTTGAGAATACTTCGAAACCATCAGGGAAGTACTCTGCGACGGCTGGTTCAATTTCTGGCAAGATTCCCAAAGCTTGAGCAGCCATTCCTTCGAGATCTTCTCGGAACTCGATATCGCTGTCGAGTTCTGCCAAACACTCTTCAAATCTCTCCATAAAATACTCTGGAGCTTGTATCTGTTCTTGAAGTAATTTCTTTTCACAGACGTCGTGGATGGCAGTTCCAAAAGCTGTGTATTCATTCCCTCTAAACCCTTTGAGCTTATCAATGTAAGTCAGTTTATGGTAAAAGGGGCAAAAATTCCAGTTTTTTAATTCCGAAAAGGATATGTGAGACAATTATTCCTCGGTGACAAATTGTGTCTTATAAGATGTGGGAAGTTTTTTCTTCTCTTCTTCTATTATAACACTTTCAGGGAGTTTGTCAAGCACTTTTTCAACTTTTTTTGACTTTCTTTTAATTTTAATTTCTTTTTTTGGTTTTTCGAAGATCCATTCTCCAGAGAGTTGATTGGCGCTTCCCTTATTTGTCACCATCGAGGGATCTTTTAAGCACGTTCCAACTTTTATTTCTTTTTCTAACAGATGTTTTAAAATGTCTTTCGTTAAAAGTTTAACTTTTACATCGAATTTTTTTCGATGGATTGGGCGTACCTCAACCCTTACGTGGATTTCATCTTTTAATTCTTCTATCTCAATTTTCATAATCGTGCAGATCCTCTAGTTTTTTGTAAAGATGCGGGCAAATTTCAGCAAGATAAAAGCGATCATCTAAAAAATAATATTCAAATCCACTTGCAAAGTATTCCCGCAAAGAGGTTGAACAGTATGCAGAAGTAAACAAGTTATAAGATGCGCAAATGAAATTTAATCTATCATACCCAACATCTTGGTACAAATACGCGTCTAATTTCTTTGAATAATCCGGGTCGATAAACAAATCATAATCCGGGTTTAATTCTTCTTCTTTTAAAATTTCATACAATTTTTTTCTTTTTGAGAGAAATTCATGCTGAACTTTTGAATCCCCATAAATCAAATAGCCGTAGGGAGACTCTAGCGAGTGCGCGATCTCGTGAACAATGTCGTCGATCATGTCTTGTTCATCATTTTGATCATTTGTGACGTAGATGGCGCCGTCCTTAAACATTGCGTTAGTGTCCATCTCTTTAAACTCATCAAAAATCCCAACAAAAATAGAGTCTATTTCGGAGATTAGATGCGGAGGGATAGTTGCACTTATTTTTTCTACGACGTCGTGTACATTTACTTCTCTAGTTAAGGGATCTTTAATATACAAATTTATGTTTTCGCTCAAATGGAATTCCCTCCGTTGTTCCTTAAACCTCTCCATTGACTCTGTTAAGTAGTTTGTTTTTAAACCTTTATCCATCTTTGGGGACTCGTGTTACTGGGGGTTCCGACACACCTGAACCATCCTCAATCCCTTGGGCGTACCCTCTGATGAAGTTTTCTTCGGCCATGGCTAAAACAATTTCCGGAAAGTCTTCTGCTAGAACTTCAATTACCATTTCTACTGTTACGGATCCGCCTTTTGGTTGTAATTTTGTTCCGACATAGTTTACAACGTACTCTTTAAGCTCATTTGACGGCTCAACTTGGTGATCTAGCAATTCTCTTTCGTCAATCATAATGTGAAGTTACCTCTTATTAATATTAATATAACACGTTTTATAACCTTTGTCAAGAAAAAATTATAGAATTTTTGATGCTAGAGTGGCAATAGCCGACCTTTCCCCTTTTTTTAGAGTAATGTGTCCTGCTAACTCCGATGTTTTGAATTTTTCAACTGCGTGTACAAGACCTGTGGATGTTTCATCGACATAAATGTTGTCAATTTGCTCAATATCTCCGGTTAAGACGATTTTAGTTCCTTCTCCAACCCGAGTCATAATTGTTTTAATTTCATGCATGGATAGGTTTTGGGCCTCGTCAATAATGATGAAGGCATTTGAAATAGATCTACCCCTAATGTAGGTCAAAGCCTCGATTTCGATGATTCCTTTTTCTGCGTATTCTTCAATTGTCAATTTATCGCTGCCCATTATAAATTGCAAATTATCTTGAATTGGCATCAACCATGGATGCATTTTTTCTTGCAGCGAGCCGGGGAGAAATCCAATATCTTTCCCCATTGGTTGGACTGGTCTCGAAATTACTAACTTTTTATAAGGACTATTTCCTCCGGATGAACTGAAAGGGTCATTAATTACTTGAGAAATTCCAGCGGCAATAGCTAAAAGAGTTTTTCCGCTTCCGGCCTTTCCAACAAGACTAACAAAAGGGATTTTAGGGTCAAGTAGTAAGTCAAAAGCGAATGCTTGTTCCTTGTTTCGATGGCGCACCCCCCACAAACCTTTCCTATCAATAGAGTGCAGCAAGCTTAGTGGTTGTCTTGGGGCGATAAATTTGGCCAAGGCTGTCTTTTTTTCGTCGGATGCAGAAATTAGCATGATTAGTTGATTCGGAAAGAGTTTTTCTTCGACGTCGAGAGACTCGGTAAAGATGTGTTCTCCATCATAAAATCTTTCTATAATGTCATCGTCAACAAGAATAGAAGCCGCACCATCATAAAGATTAGAATCGTCGTCTAAAATTTTATCTGAACTGTAATCTTCAGATCTAAGCCTTAAGGAGTCGCAGATAACTCTCATGTTGATATCTCTGGATACCATTATGATCTCTTTGCTGTCGGTTTTGGATTGCTCCGACAAGGCAGTTGAAATTATAACATTGTCTGCTATTTTATTGTCTAAATCTGTCGGCAATAACTCTAAATTTCCAGATGCCACTCTCAAGGTTGCGTCAGTTGAGTCTCTAAGCTGTACACCTTCTTGTAAATTCCCTTTAACCCGTAAAGAGTCAAAGATCTTTATAATTTTTCTTGCTGTCCTTCCAACAGCGTCTTGTCTTTTTTTGTGATTGTCAATTTCTTCTAAGACTTTTAATGGAATGATAACATCATTATCTTCGAATTTATATAAACAAGATGATTCAGTTAAGCAAACACTCGTATCTAATACATATATTTTATTACTCATTTAATTACAACTAGCCCCTTGAAATAAACAAAGAATGTTTCTATTCTTCATTTGGTTATATCTTTCTTATTTACCCAGATAATGATTCTTTGTAAGGGATTCCCATACAAATTTTTAATTTTAGTTACATTTACATCAACCGCGACAAGATTTTCTATCTCACAATTCCAAGTTTTTATACAAGGGCTTTTAAGATCCTCTGACAATTCTGTCATACCGGTGGAATCAAAGATTGGATTGAAAATACCGTCATGACCCCTTGAAGAAACAAAGCACACTGTGCCGGCTTTTATCATGGTTTAAAATCCCAGCATATGCCAAGTATTTGTTAATAAGTAGTGAACAAAAGCAATTGCGTATAACGCGGCCCACAATCCAACTCCAAGACAAATTATGTAGTAAGCCACAGCTAAGCCTGCGCTGACAGGATCTTTAATGGCTCCTATAACAACTTCTTTAGTTTTTTCCAACATTCCACTTTTCATTTTAAAAACCTCCTTTATTATTTTTTTAATTGTACGCCAAAGTATTTTTCTACGGCTGCCGCGACTAGAGAGGCGCTAGGTTGCATACAACCTTTATCTTTATGAAATTTGGCTACAAATTCGTGTGGCACGACATACATTAACCCGTAAGGGGCCTCTAATATCCCGGGCCCCATCGAGCATCGGCCGGCTCCATTTTCTCCAGGCTTTATGATTTCGTCTCCGTCAATTATGGGCTCTTTTACTACATATAAAAACCAGTTCATAATAGTAACTATGCTTCAAAATGATCATTACTTGTTTTTTCTTTCAAGAGTCCATTATATAAAAAATTTACCACGACGAAACCAGAGACTGCGGACCAGAATCCCACATGTGTCGCTAGTTTTTTTGTTTTAGAAATAAATTTCATGATTGATTAAGAACACGACTGTCTAAATAATCAGATGCCTTAACTAACTCGGACGACGACTGAATCTTTTGTCCTCCGATGTTCCACAACATTTTGATTCCAAGCTCTTCACAAACTTCTTTTTCTGGTGTGTTTGTTGAAGTTCTGTCTCCTCCATTGGCGAAGTAAGTTGGATGCAGGGATCTGATTGCTGCGCACACTGTACCATCTTTATCGTTTACAGGGATGACGTCGATTACTCCTTTAATAGCCATAAGAATTTCTTTTCGTTCAACAAACCCCATAAAATTATATCCCTTCTTTCGATACAACCAATCATCTGAATTAGCCACCACAACAACAAGTCCATATTCTGCGGCCTCACGAATCATTCGGACATGGCCAACGTGAATTGGATCGAATCCTCCAGATACTACAACGGTATCGTTTTCTTTTTTACTCATTAAATCTCTCCTTTAAGCATTCTTTAATTTGCATTGTTCTCTCAAGATCGGGATTTCCGTAAGCAACAGTCATTACTGACCAAGAGACTACAGAAGCAATTACTGACCCTACTATTACTCCGAGGCCAAAAGCTAAATAAGATTTTATAAATTTTTTAAATAATTTCATCAACTAAGCCATGCTTTAAACAGGTCTCGGCATCCCACCATAAATCGTGTTTAAGTAATTTATCCAATTCTTTTTTGGGGATTTTAGTATGATTTTCGTAAATAGAAACAATCATGTTCATAAGTCTGTCGTTGTTTTCTATAGTGTCCTTCTGATCTTGATATTTCCCCCACATACCAGAAGACAACTGGTGAATTAACATGTAAGCATGTTTGTTAATCTGGCGGTGATTCGCAGTAACGCTCATTATGGTAGCTGCCGACGCTGCGCATCCATCAATTACAGACACGGTGGGAACCTTACAGTTTAAAAGATAGTCTACAGTTGAAAACCCTGCGAACACTGAGCCCCCATAGGAGTTAATGTGTAAATAAATCTTTCTTGGATCTCCTCCAGATAGATTCGCGCCGTGTAACAGATCGTTTTCAAGACCCTTGATTGCTAAATTTAATTCTAGATTTTTAGTCCTTGAAACTTCAGAATAAAAATAAATTTTATTATGTTTTGTTTCAATTCTATTATTATCGTCTGGCTTTGCGCTTTCCAAATCGGATCCGGGAATGTGCATCGGCAGAGAGGCCCAATAAATATCTTTCATAATTTTATTTCCTTTTGTTAAGTGGTACCCCTGACAGGATTTGAACCTGTGACCCACGGCTTAGAAGGCCGTTGCTCTATCCAGCTGAGCTACAGGAGTTTAATTTTATTCTATTTCAAGAACGCCGAGTGGATGGTCTACTTCAATTTCCCAGCCTTCTAATTCAAAGTCAGACATTTCAAGAATGTTTTTAGCTGTAGTCTCCAACACCGCGCTGACTTCCGTATGTCCTCTTTTATAATCGTGAATTTCTGTAGTAGTATCGATCCATTCGTATTCGCGCCAGTTTTCGCTAATAACTTCTGCTATAAAATCCTCGAACTCGAAGGTGCCCCTTTCGTAGTCTTCTAACAACCCACTTTCTCTCATTTCTGCTAAGATATTATTATTAGACAAGGTAGGATTAATTACCATCTCACTTAAATAATTGACAATAGACGAGTCACCAACAACTTCATCCTCGAAATTATCATGGCAGTGAATTACACCGCGACCATCCGAAAATTTTAGACGGATCGTCGTGTCACCCTTTAGGTTAGCTGCTTTCAATTTTTGAATTCTTGACATTATTTTTTCCTTTCTTTGTGTGACACATCTAGATAATTTTATGCTTAGGATTTTGTAGCTTTATGCACACGTTGTACGCAGCGATCCTATCTATAATTATAATATACCACGGTATCAGCTTGTTGTCAAGTCTTTTTTATAATAAGTTCCAAAAAGTTTGTCAATAAACGGCATCGTGCCTGAAAAGTTATGTCTTGCGGACTTTCGGTGGTGCGTAAAGTGGTGGTTTGAACAAATTCCCGTTTTATCATCGTTGTGCATTTTATAATGCAGCCATTCATAGTAGAACGAATAACAGAGATATCCTACCGCGAAGGGCACGGAAACAAGAGAAATAAGTAAAAAAACTAAAGCAAATAACGATTTAGCCCAAATAGGCAACGACAGATGATTATTTCTCTTTTTATTGTAGTCATTTCTGTGGTGTATTAAGTGGAGTCTTTTTATGTGGCGAAGAAGTGGCCATTTTCCAAGGGGGCCGTGGCCCACAAATCTATGATTTAAATAAAACATCAAAGAAGTAAAAAAAAACCCAACAAATACCAAACCTATATTAAGAAACACCGTTAACCCCGTCTTCTTATAATTATGGTATTATTTTTCTTTTTTCGAAAAATTTCTTAATCTTATTACGCCTTCATCAATTTCGACATAAGTTGAATGAGAAACCCAGTCTCCCGAATTAACATAAGTTTTTATTTTTTCGTTCTCGTCAATCCAAATTACGGCTTCTGGAATGTGAGTGTGACCTACTATGAGAACATCAACATCATTATTTAAATCTATAATATCCCATAGTCTTTTTATTTTTCTTTTGTTTATTTTAAGATTGTTGAACCAAGTAGAAACATCTAAATTAAAATATCTTTCTAGAAAATCTTGAAACACTGAAATTATTTTCATTGTTGTTCTGTAGTGGACAATTCCTTTTTCGTATTTGTCTCCGTGCTCTATCCTAAATTTTCTTCCACCCTCTTCAAATTCAAATTGGTTCATAAATTTAATTCCGAACAACTCCAATCCAGAAAATTTAGCAAGGGCTTTGTCGTGATTGCCAATAATATAAATAATTTCTTTTGTGTAATCAACTATCTTGGCTATTTCTAGACACCCCTTTGTAAAAGTTGGTATCTTAAGAAACTCTATTATGTCTCCGTTTAAAATAAGCTGATCGTATTCTTGAGACTTTAAAAAATCATAAAGATCTTTTTCTTTATAAAATTTTGACCCAATGTGAGTATCTGAAATTATCAATCTTTTCATTATTGAGAATCCTCCAGATCTGGCTCCCTGTCGTAACTATAAATAACTATCGTTCTCATGTTATTATACTTAGGTTCTATTTTGTTTCTTAAAATCTGTGCATTTTCCTTTCCATTGACTATAAATTCTATTTGGCGGCCGCCATCATCACTTCCAAGCTTTATTTTTAATTCGGCCGTAATTGGAAGTAATGGTTTAAATTCTGAGTATGCTAATTCTACTATTTCTTTTATAGTCATTCCATCGATCATGTCTTTGTGCAGCAATTTGGTCTCTTTTATTTTTTTTAGTTAAAAGTGTGGGAGTAAAAGGGATTGGTTTGCTCGCAGGGCCAATTTGCTATCCTCTCTTTAATTTGGGCTTTAGAGGAAACGCCTCCTTTTTCTCCCTTGGATCATGAGAGATATTGATCCAGTTATTTTTGTTTTATATTATAACGCCCTTTTTTCCCTTTCTTTTATTGTATTACTTTTCTTCTTCTTTGTCAACAAAATAATCATCAAGACCAAACTTTTTTCTGAAAATGTGAAAAGATTGTTCTTTTAAACCAAGAAAACGCATTGCTTCCGCCTGTGTTCTTGTGGCAGAGAATGCGTATTTAAAGACGGCGTCTTGTACAATGGTATGCAACGAATTCCATATGGGGAATCCGTACATTCTATTTGAGACAGGCTTCGTTGATAATTCCAGTTTTAAGGCTATAACTTCTTCTAATGTTAAACTGGAAAGCATGATTTCAAACTCGTCGTTAGATCGTCGTTCTTTTTTGAGCTTGTTGCTCATGCTATAATTTTTATTTTTACCGTTATAGTTCTTCTTTCTTTTCCAGGAAGTCATGTTAACCTATATTAGTATGTCTAGAGTGAGTAGAGTGAATAGAGTTATTAGAGTGAATAGAATGAATAGAGTGATTAGAATGATTATTATAATATATATATAACAGTGTTTTGGGATCTTGTCAAGAAAAAAGTTGTAATTTTTTTTATAAGTTTAAATTAATGGACTCTCCGTCATCTTCTAGTTCGTCTCCCAAGAGATCTTCTTCTTCTTCTCCGGAGGATACAATATCAATTTCTGTTTCTGGTGTGGTGCCAAAGAATTCCCTTTCATATCTTCCAGCCCAAAGAATTATATTTTTCTTAAAATAAATTTGGAAGAGATCTCTTTCTGATAGTTCATCAGGCTGAAATTCTTTACCATCAATTTCTACAGCTTTTGTTAGCATACGATCCTTTTCAATTTTTCCATAGTATCTTCTCAAAGAAGCTCCGATCTTTTGGTACGCTTCGCGACTATAAACTTTGATACCAGAATCCGGTTCTTCTTCTTCTTCTTCGATCTCGACGATTTCACCATCTTCACCAAGAGCAAATTCTTCCTCTTCTTCGGCGGGAGACAAATCTCCATCATTATCTTCCAGATCTCCGATGGAGACATTGATGATTTCGTCCTCTTCAGGTTCTTCTTCAATTTCGTCCTCAACAAAGCCTTTCTCGACGAAGCTCTTACCAAGTTCCTTTGGCTGCTTGTTGGCATCCATAATATTAAAATCTTCACTAGCAAGATCTAACACGAATTCAGTGAAAACTTCTCTGTCTTCAGGGCTGGAACTTAAATCAATATAAGCTTCTTTAAAAGCGTGATCACCATCTGGCTTATCCGGATTACCCACGGTTTCTTGGATGAAATTATTCAACATGGTTATAGCGAAGTGAGAGTATACAACTCTTGTTCTTTCCTTGATCAGATGTTGAACAATAGTGCGGACATAGCCCTCATTCTTATTATGTTTTTCTTGGACAATGTGAATTGCCTTACGAATATTTTCTCTGAGTAATTGCTCTTCCAGCATTTTTTGTCTATCAATCATTTAAAGAGACTCCAGTTTCTTATAATTAGTTTGTATTTTGTCTTCTATAGGTAATTTTTATACCTTTGACCTTTGGTCTCGGACTATTAAAATATTTTGGTTTCGCTCCGAGCGGAAATCCATAATCTCCAGCGGCCACAGCGCCAGATTCTTCTTCCAGTTCGCACTCTCCGTTATCATTGCGAAAGCTTCCGGCAGCACATTTTTCTACAGATCCAATGTCTGTTGGGTTGAAGCGACCTGGAGATCCGACGACGGATCCGCCCCCGCTAGACGAGATTTCTTCAAGTTTTCCATCTTCCTCGTATGAGTAGGCAATTGCAGCGCACTGCTTCGGATTGTCTTCACATTCCCCCCCCGCTGTCATCGTAGCAATTTTATCTCCAACACGTTTTTGGCCGGCCTTGGAAACTTTTGTTTCTTTCTCTTCAATAACCTCTGCAATTATTTCATAGAGAAGAGATGATAAATCGGTGCTTTCTTCCAACTTGTCGCCAATATTAACAATGGCCTTAAAATCTTCGATGCTAACTCCGTCAGGGAGGTGTGCCTGTACTGTTTGATCGTCACCAGTCATCAAAGCTTTTCTCAACGCTGAGGCGCTGAGTTCAGTTTCTCCAGCCGAAGAGACTGCGCATGCCGGATAAACTGCAACTTTAATATTATAAAGCTCCATCATCTGTCTCGCGCCTTCTTGCGTTTTGCCCTCTTTGTGAGCCCAATCAACAAATTCTGATGCCCTTTTAGAGTCTGCGACACCTTTATCGTTTGTCTTGTCGCTACAGCCAATCGCGATTATGGATCGTTCGTTGTTTTGTGTGAAGAATTTATCGCTTAATAAATTGTAAGCCATAGTTGTTGGGCTTATTTCTCCTGAATTTACAAATTTGATCTTTAAATCATCAAGTCCATAAAGTTCTTTAAAAACTTTTTCTGACATTTCTCTTGTAACACCGCCTCTTGATACTCCTTCACCGCTTATTACAACAACTTTTTTGACATCAGCTTGGTCTGCGTAATATCTGATCATGTCTTTGTGCCCCTTATGCGGAGGCTTGAATCCCCCGGGGATTAAGATAACGTATTTTTCTTGTTCGAGTTCCTCTATGAGGACGTCAAGGACTTCGTTGATGAAATCTTCCGATTCTCTGATCTTCATTCTGGATTTCTTTCCGGACATTGGAGTACCATGCATACCGGCAGTGGTAATGGCCCCGGGATCCGTTAAATATTGTTTCATCGCTGGGATCCCTGCGCGGCCATATTTAAAAAGACCAAGAAGTTGGTTCATCGGCGCGAAGTTCCCTGTAAATTTATATGTGTGCCCATCATAATCAAAGACAAACCCTTCTGCTGCTGTTGAGATGTTTTCAACGCTTTTAAGTTTTTCCATCTGCTTTTGAAGAATAGTCATAGCAGCGTTTAATCCAGAGGCCTCAATCGCCTTAATAGCCTGACCAACTTCTTTTCGCTGGCGATCAAGCTCTTTTTGATTGTCCAAAATAAAAATACTTTCAAGACTTTTAAGCATCTCAACAGAAAAATCGTGAATGATGCTCTCAATTGGAGCGATGGCGCCTTTAAGAATTATCCCAGCATTATCAATAGCGCGCTTGGCATCTTCTCTCTGTTCAACCGGAACAGTTTTTAAAATGGTGCTCTTGTTCCACTTTTTATCCAGCTTCCCGGGCCCCAAATAGACGTATCGGTAACTTGGATCTGTCAAAAGAATTTTCTGTAAGACTTTCTTTTCAACATCGGGATCTAATTTCATACCTTCTTCTGTAAACCAATTGGAGATCTTAGCCATAACGTATTCTAAGACTGTTTGACTGTCACTAATTCCCTCGGAACTTATTTCTTTCTCTAGTTGATCGAGTGCGGTGTCTAATGCTGTATCATCTTCAAGAGCTTTTAGATGATTTATAGCATCCACTTCGACGCCGTATTCTCTATTTTTAATTTCTTCTTGCTTGTCTTTTAAAAGACTATCGAGAAGTTCTGCGTTTCTGCTGACGTCTTTTGTCGTAGAAATTAATTCACCGGGAT
>TARA_R110000851_G_scaffold178531_1_pt1 | contig 39958 bp, 50 predicted proteins | sample TARA_R110000851 | Tara Oceans TARA_R110000851 (sample SAMEA4397627) | marine metagenome | biome: Polar Biome; feature: [DCM] deep chlorophyll maximum layer (ENVO:01000326); material: water (ENVO:00002006), including particulate matter (ENVO:01000060) such as... | depth 17 m
TTATTTGGAGATCCAGCAGTAATATATCCAAACGTAGTTGAAGATTGACCTCCTGATCCCCAGTGAGTTCCAAGCAAATTCCCTATATCACTAGCATTTCCCGAACTCGAATACGCATATTTTTGAATCTGATTAGATGCGCCTGATTCACCGTTACCACAAGTATACCCATGTGTCGTACTTGAATTACCACAAGATTGGTTGACAACAACAGCTAAGTCACCGACATCGGCTGACGCTATCTGACTCGAAAAAGAAAATCGCTCGATAACATTAACAGCTCCCCCAGACACATAACCATGATCGGCACTACTCGATCCACCCGATGGATGTTTTGATCCCGTTAAGTCATGCCAATCGGTAGCATTCGCATCTGAAGTCGTTGCAAAACGATCAATTACGTTACCGCCTCCACCACCACTCCAACCATAATCTGTAGAACTATGACCTGAGCTACGGCTCACACTGGTAGTTAGGTTTGCGATATCCGCCATCGTGCCACCCGTTGCAAAAGCAAACTTGTATATCGTATCGGTGTCGGCCCACGGGGGTACTTTCCCTCCCAGTTGATAGCCATGCGTTGCTGATGATGCAGAGGAATAGTTCCTCTTATGTGCAAAACTGTCCCCAAAGTCCGTTGCATTCCCGTCACTCGCAAACGCAAATTGCTGAATATTTTGAGTTGTGGGGTATGTTCCACCAAAAGCATACCCATAATTAGTCCCTTGAAAAGCCCAAGGCTGAATACTGTCTTGTGCGTTATCTACATTCGTCCAAACGTTTCCATCAGTCGTTGCGTCCGTGCATACGTAAAAATCACCAGTAGAAGAATTAGCCCATTGGGTTCCCACTCCTCCAGATGGATTTGTATCTATTGCTGGATCACTTGATGACACAGTTGGCCCTGATGCTGCTGCCCCTACTGACCCTGATCTACGGCCTGAATTTGTTCCTACTGATCCACTCATAATTTATCCTTATAGTGTTTGGTCAAGGTAGCTTACACAGACATCAATGTCGCTAGCCGATGCAGTAATTATTGATAAGTGATCCGCAGCTTCCATCACAAATTTACTGGTGTGTTCAAATGTAGCCTTGGCAGCTAGAGCTTGCGTGTGATAGATATAAGTATCCGCTCCCGACCCTCCATCGTCGATTAGGAGGTTAAAAGTTTCAGCGGCTCCTGCTGTTTCGCATATTGTCACACTCAAAACTGTGTAAGTATGTCCAGACGCTACTGTAAGCAACGCTTGTACTGTTGCAGCGTTTCCTCTAAATGATGCTAATTTTAATAATTCTGATGCCATAGTATTCTCCTAGAAGCCCAACACTAAGGCTTTGCCCGTGCTAGAAATGGATGGGTTCATAATTGTTGATGATGATGTTAGATTAAATGCTTGAAGATCTAAATTTGCCCCAAGTTGCGGCGATGTATCTTCTACAACATTCGCTAAAGCAGAAGCTACTAAAGTAACATCTGCATTAGGCATCGTAATTGTTCTAGTCGTACCAGACCCAATACTAGATGCCTCAAAAGCTATTTGCTTAGTCGCATCCCCATTATCCTGAATGCGAAATACATTATCAGCAGGAGTAGACGATCCAGCCGATCCAGTATTACCTGTACGAAAAAAGCTAACAGAACTTACATCAGCATCGGTAAAAGACCCAGCCCCAGTAATATACGAAACCGGAATTTTCGAATAAGTCGTAGCTGAAGTTACAGCCCCAGTTACATTATAGATTGCAAAAATAGCAGGACTCGCCTGCTGAACAACTTTAATAGTACCTCTTAATGCTGTCGTTGTAGAATCATCCCAACTGTCTACCCATGAGTTAATGCTTGCGCTATTTCTGTCTACATCATCCATATAAAGAACGCTTGCCGAACTTAAAGTACCGTGGTTAAACCAAACCTTCCCTACACCTTGGTCAGTATCGGTAGTCGTTGATTCAAAGGTCATATCTAACCCCGCATCTGATCCTCTCGCTCCAGTAGCTCCCTTATCACCAGAACGCACAAACTGAACATCAACAGCATGGGTATCGCTGATTGTGCCAGCCGAAACCACATGGGTCACGGCTATTTTGGAATAAGTAGATGCCGAAGTGACAACGCCCGTAACATTGAAGATATGGTAGTTTTCCGGTGCTAATTGTTTTTTGACAATAATCGTACCGCGCAGATCAAGATTTGTAGAATCATCCCAACTGTCTACTAATGAATTAATGTTTACTGCATTGGCGTCGACATCGTCCATATAAAGAACGGTCGCACTTGAAGCTGTACCGTGGTTTAGCCAGATTTTGCCCGCACCCTGGTCCGTATCAGTCGCTGTAGATTCAAATGTCATCTCCAGTCCCGCGCCCGCACCAGTAAGGCCCGTATCGCCTTTATCCCCATTACGAATAAATTGGCAGCGAACCGTTATATCATTTGTGAAAAGTGAACCGCCAGAATCGACATAAGTCACGGCACATTGAACCCAATCCGTATTGTCTGTCATTGCACCAACGGTAAAAACAGCCCAGTTTGCCGGAGTTCCTTCCTGAACTAAAATCAAATGACCGTTGATGGTCGAGGTCGAATCATCCCAGGTCATCAGGTAATCGGTAACATCTACGCCATCTTTACTCGTATCCCCAAATGCAATTTTATTTACACTGCTCATTGTGCCGTGATTGAGCCTAAAGTTTGTACCAGCCGGGTCAGCCATAGTGGTCGAACCAGTATCCATCAGAAATGGGACCGCTACCGCACTCGCCGCTGATTGAGCCGCCGTCGCTGCTGCACTGGCTGTCGCCGCACTTGCGGCGCTGGCTGTTGCTTGATCGACATAATTATCAACCGATACCCCAACATTTCCTGTCGAACTAAAGACAACAGCTTTATTTGCACGAAGTGTATTAGTAGGTAATTCAAGAGACGTTCCAGCAGAATCTGAAACTGGGATCTTTATAGAACGATCTAACTCACCCTGTTGTTGAAGATTTATCATCCTACTATAATCTAAAGCATCTTCAACTTGGCTCGGATTCCATGCGCCTTGGTTAACCAGATCTGTATCTTGATCCAGATCCACAATTCTCTGTAGGGTTAATGTAGCGCCAGTTGCAAGTACTGTTCCTAAAGTAGCAGGATATGTAATCGACCCGTTGCCAGGAGTAGTTGGAAGGGAAATAGAATAATTTGTAGTTCCTGTTCCCACAGTGACCGTTGTTTCTACTCCAGCTGCATTGGTATGGGTTACTACTAAATCTGAAGATTGATTGAGAACAAATGTGAAGGAAAAGACAGTTGTACTGTCATTTCCATTCTTTATTTCTTTTGGGTTTTGTACTGTAAGTGTCATTAATTAACTCCTTGGAGACTTACTTCCGGTTCATCTGATCTAGATAGAGATTCAAGGTACGTCTTTAGATCTTCTCTAATCCAAGGACTAGCTTTTGCTACCGCAGCCAATCTTCCAATATGAGAAGCTACTGCCTTTTTACCTTTTACTGGGGGTGTAGCTAACCATTTAACAAACGAAGGATTAGTCATTAATTTTGCTATTTGTCGAGGAAACAAGAGTCTGCCAACAGTATTCCCAATTAAACCTTTTGCTGCTCCAATGGTAGGCTGACCCATAGCTATACTCGCGGCTAGATCAGTCGTATTGATTCCCATAGCAGTAAGAGTATCTAGTGCATGGATTGCTCCCGCGGTATTTGAGAAGTTACCAAGACGGGCATTGTCTTGTATACTCTGAAACACTTTAACCAAGTTATCTAACTCTTTTCTAAGAGCCGAACTTTCACCTTGGAACATAACATCTTTTGCTTCATTAGCCAAACTTTTATAATTAGACAAAAATGTAGAAACTGAAAATGCATCATCAGCTTCATTACCAAAATTTTTATAACCCATTTTTTTAACGACCGTTGATGAAATATCATCCCATTCACTCTTTGTAAATTGGCTTTCAAGTTTACGAAGGATAGTCCCTCCATCCTTACGAGTATTCATCATATAGCGAAATGCCTTTTCCGGAGCATCCATATCAACAAGCTTTTCAAATAAATCACGATGCTCATCGTTCCAACGTTTTGTAAAATTCATAGTTTCTTTAAACTGGTCTTTAATTTCAGGACCATATGTGTCGATAACATCTTCAAGATCCTTAGACATATTACCATACATTCGCTTATATAATGATTTTTCAGTAGCTTTTTCATTAAAATCTGCCATTTTTTTACCTAGCGTCGTTCGATGTTCTCGGAAAATAGAATAAGGTAATCCTCCAAAAGCTTCTGCATCTGCTTCAATGCTCTTAATTTGAGCAATCGTTCCTTTGTATTTTGGTCCTAAAGAATTTGGAGCTCGAAGAACTTTAGCTTCAAATCCTTCTCGTAATTCACGAAGAGCTTTAATAGGAATAATTCTATCTGGGCCGATCACTTCTGAAAGTTTATCTTCAAGGATTTTTTGAGATTTTTTATAACTTTCGATTGCTCCTGCTGAACCCTTTTGTATTATTTCACCAGTTTTTTGCTGACTCCCGGGAGTTCCAATCTTTTCTGCTGTCTTAGCAGCTGCTTCTTCGGTCTCTTTTATTACTTTCTCAATTGCTTCCCTCATGATAGTAGCACTTGGAGCAGCTTGATCTAAAGCCCCTTCTATTCTACCAGCACCTTTTCCTCCAGTAACTACTCCTGCTGTAGGAGTAATTTCTAACTCCATCAAAGCATCATAAATTTGTTTGCTTCTTTTAGTTCCACCCCCAAGCATATTTTTTATACCTTTTTCAATCTTTGGTCCAATAACTCGACCAATTTTTTCACCTGCACCGGCAGTAACCGCCTCAACAGTTGTATCAACGAATCGTTCTCCTGTACGTCGAGTATCTTCTGTACCCATAAATGCTTGGGTTAAAAAATCATAAAATGTAGCTGTTGATGCTGCACCAAGACTAGCTCCATATATTGCTCCTTCAGTAGTAGTAATTGCTGCACCTGGCCCAGTAGGAGCTCCTAAAACAAATCCCCCACCGGCTCCAAATATTGATCCAAGAGTAGCACCCCCTGCAACAGCAATATCACGACCGTGACGAGCTACGTCCCCTGAATCAAATCCTGGAGGATTATATAAAGTAGGTCTGCCTGTTTCATGATGAGTAAAAACAAAATTATCTTCATCAAAAGGAAGAGCATCAGGGTGGAACTTTTTTAAAGTAGCCAATTTATCTTCACGACTTCTAGCTGCACCAACTGCAGTACTAACACCAAGATCTACGCCAGTTTTCATATCTACTAAATCATAGAATTCAGGAGATTCACGAAAACGTTTAAGATGACTACCAACTTGGTTATCATCCCATTCGACTGGGAATTCAACTACTGCTCCTCCATAATTGATCTGATTCATCTTTCCAGATAACGGAGTAGGACTCAATAATGATGCAGACTCACCTGTAGCAGGTTTATCCTCTTTTTCTTCTACTTTTTCAGTTAACTCAGCCATTATTTATTTTTCATCTTATACGAAAGATTGTATTTATCAAGTAATGCCTTTAAATCTTCATCGTTAGGATTCTTCTTAAATTCGTTTTCGATTTCATTCCATAACTTATTTGCAATCCGACCCCCGTCTGTGATACTGCTGACAAATTTACCCTCTGCTAAATCTAGTATCCCGTTAACAACTTTCTTATGTGATGATTTATCTAATTTTGTGAGATTAGTTATGATCTCTTGGTTCGGTGCAGTTTTAGTCTTTGTAGTCTTAGATATAACCTTAGGAGCAATATTCTTCTTGGTAACTGTTGCGGGTTTAACCTCGGTCTTAGCCGGAGTTTTAACCTCGGTCTTAGCCGGGGTTAAAACCTCAGTTGGCTTAGGTGCGGGATTCACACCATCTCCGTACGTCGAGAGGTTTATAACTCCTGGTTTTGTTGTTTGACCATCTTCTTGTCCACGTGGGGTTTTAGGTACTTCAACCTTACTTGCATCGGGAATTTCCGGTTCTCCTCCTAAAATACTTGAGAAACCTTTTGTGAATTTACTCTGTTGTCTTTTAAGTACTGCTGGAAAACTCTCTCTCATCGACTTTAAAGTTTTGATTAATTGAATAGGCTTACGGGTATCAAGAGAACCTGCAGCATTTTCTAGCATTTTTCGTTCTTCGTTATTCATCGCTCCTAAACCCGTTGCGCCTGATGAGGATTGTGCTCTCATTTTACTCATGGTCTCTAAAACAATATTAGATGTGACAGGAGTTAATACTCCTTCTAATTGTGCTGCAACACTTGTACCACTAAAAAATGACGATATTTTTCCTAGGTTACCAGTTCCCCATCCACCCTCTTCCCCTAATGATATAGCTTTTAAAGCCTTATCGATAGTCTTTTTTCGATCTCCTGTATCATCTACACCAGATATTAATATAAGAGCATCATCAATAGCTGTCGTTACCAGATTCGTTGTACGCTCAAGGTCAAGTATAGAATCTTGTGCTGCTGGAAAATCCTCTTCTTTCTTTTTATTCGCAACGAATACTGGATCATCTAGATTGATCTGATTCCTTATTACCCTGGCTTCTTGGCTATCCCCTTCACCATTTTTTTCAAGAATATCTAGAGCATCAAATTTTTTCTCAATATCTGTTTTTTGTAGTTTTTCTTGTTTATGTACCAACTGGGCCAGATTTTTAAATTGAGCAGAAGTTTTTCCATACTGCATTTCTAGTTTAGCTAAGGCAGCAGCATTTTTCATCTGAGGTGTACGATTATCTTTATCAGGCGTACCCATTTGACCTGTATAGTATAGCATCCTCAATTCCGAAGGCAAGTTCTTAGGATCAGTAACTCCAGCTGCTTTCAGAATATCATCCTGCTTTAATTGTTTCTCTTCGATCAATTTAGCTTTTTGAATTTTCTGGACTTCAATACTACGAATCATTTTCGCTACTGCTGGTGGTGATAGAGTCTGTATCACTTCGGGATTAGAATTAATCATAGCTTCGGCTTCATCTGAATTACCCAGATCAACTAATCGCTGGATAGATCCTAAGATAACCATTTGTTGCGCTGCTTCTACTTGATTAAAAGTCGCTGTATCCGAAGCTACTTCCGAATATTCCTCTCCCAAGCCATCTACTTCAAGTAATGCTGTAGCCAGATCTATTTCCCCAGTAGCTACTTTAGAAACTGTCTGTGCTATACTCTCTGAGAATGCTTTATCAACTATAACTTGTTGAGCAGTATCAACAGAACTCTTTGCTTGTGCAGAAAACTTAGCTCTCTGATTTTCTAATCGGATAGCCATTTTATTCCTACTTCCAGCTGATCCATTATGATTATTCAGAGCTTCTTCCGTTGTAGTCTGTAATTTTAAACTGAATGCATTAAGAGCTTCTGGATCGGCTACGTCGCCATCCATGAGCGTTTGAAACTCTTTCGACATCCCGTCAAAATAAGTATTAAATTCACGGGTTCGATTTATATTATCCGTTCGGAGATCAATTTTGTCTTGAACTGCAGAAAAATCAGACGATAGCTTTAAACCAGCATCCGTTACTATCTTCTGCTGATCCGTAGCTATTCTACTAGCTGCTCCGGCAAGCTCTACATTAGGACCAGTTGTAGGAGTTGTATCTTTGGTTGTTTTAACATTATATCCTAAATTTAATTGTGCAGCTGTAGGTACGGTTGCCATTATACTATTCCTCGATTATGTATACCATTTTGAACCAACGTTACCCAATCCTTGTAGCCCTGTTGCAGCACCAACTAATAACGGATTGATTTGTTGTGATGCGGATTTTGCTGCTTGTGCATCAGCTCGCATATTAGTTGCGTCAGCTCTTATTGAATTGGCGTCTCGTGCAGCATTATTTCGAATTTTCTGCTCTTCTAATTTACCAAACTCTTTAGTTTCAGCTAGAAGATCAACACTTGAGCCAGTAGTAACATCGCCTCCTTGACCAGCAAGGGTAACTAGTTGGCGACTTCCTATTGTTTTAATTTGGGCTTTTTTAGTCCGAGCATCTTCTTCTCCACGTTCAATAGCATCGACTGCCTGTCGATCTCGAACGATAGCTTTATTACTTTCTACAGCTGATTGATAAGCAAATTGATCTTTTTGAGCTGAAGCTTGATTCATGGCACTTGTAGCGGCCATGACCGTTCCGGCAACAGCAACTACATCCATAACAGTAATTACTGCTGTTCCTATTGTGATTAATTCACACATGATTCTGTTTCCTTATAAAAATGATGAAACGGAAGATTATAAACCCCATGTGGTTGTGCCTTTTCAATCGTGAACCCTAACCATTTAAGCCAACGCAAAGTGATCTTATTTCGAGCATCGCAGTAATTCTCTATTATAATAAAATTTTCCGATAAGTCCATAACTTCTTGTTTAGTTTCTCGTAAAAAGCGTATAGCATTCTTTTCTAGAAGATCTGTACCCAATAACCATATAGAACCACGCATCCCCATCAAATTTTGTCGAGAAACTCCAAACATACAGATGATTTCACCATTGACTCTTCCTGTTCTAGCTTGTTCTGAGTATTCGAAGCTCTTTACTAACGATTCTATTGGAGAAGATCTACTTGAAGCCCATACCTCATCCTTATCGACTTTTCTCATTTCATTAGCCATCAGTAATGCATCGTCTAGAGTAGCTTCATCAATACTATGCACCGACATCAGTTGACACCATCATTGATAGGATTGTCATAGGTAACCCTGGTTCAGATTTAATAGTTATTCCTGCTTCTCTGGCCCAATCATCGCTAATCGGAAGACGGAGTAAATCTGTTAGTGTTGCAGCTGGATCTCCCCAAAGCTCAGTTGATCTAGCAGGATAGGATTCAAGATTATCTGAATTTGGTCCAATAAATAATCCTCTTGTATCTTGAACCCTAATTGTAACTTCCTTAACTATCTTTTTCTTTGATATTGTAGGTACTTGAGTTTTAAGATCTAAAGGTAAACTATCAAGCTGTGCAGTATAAGGTAGACCAATATGAATAACAGATGATGCATTAGGAATCGTTACAGATCCTGAACTTACAGTTAAACCAGTTACTAGATTTCCATCTGCTAGAGCAATAACACTTTTTCCTTCTAAGTGATTAAGACCTGTAATATTTGTTATTTCAAGATGAACTTTACCTCCTGTTCCTGCTGTATAGGATGAAGCATTAGTATTAAGGTAGACCTTACCACCTGCTGTAAATGTTGTAAAAGCAGATGTATTAGTACTATTGAGAGAAAAGGTCGTAGTATTTACGACTGTGATTGTATAACCATTACCATTAAGCTGGGTCATTCCCCCGATATTCAAGAACCCAACTTCGTCTCCAGTAGAGAATCCATGAGCAGATAAAGTTGTAACTACACCGGGATTAGCTTGAGTTACAGCAGTCACATTCTTTGCTCCATCGGTATCAAGTATCTCAAACGTATTGGTTGTCTTTTCTATTACTATAAATTTATCACCGTTGAGTTCGGTCATGCTTGAAACGCCTCTTATCTTAATTGGATCTCCGTCACTCAAACCATGACCTGCTGCTGTAACCACTGCAGGATTAGCTGCTGTAATACTAGTTATGGTTATAGGATTATTAAGAGTTAATCCACTATCTACAAAAAAGGCATCTTCTACTGTGCTAAAAGTACGAGTATGAAGATGTTCAATATACTTAACATCACTCCCATTTACTGTTCTTTTAACAATAAAATAAAGAATATCTTCTTGCCCTTCTGGAATAGAACAGACACTTTCAATTGTACCACTATCCCCTGCTTCCCAAACTGACCAAGCAAATACCTGATGTTCCTTAAGATAAGTCATAATCAAGACCTTACCATCATCCCTTACTGCTGCTACTAAACGAAAAGGCCTTTCAGAATAAGCCCATTCCTTAATAGTAAATCCTTCAAAAATGTGTCTTGCTAAAACTGTTAGATCGGATCCCGAATATGCATCTGTCTCAAATTTATATCCTAAGGAATGTACTTCAAAACCAAGATTAGATTGTCCACTTACCATCAAGAGGGTAGATTTAATTGTTAAAGGAGGAACATCTGTGATGCTAAGATATTCTTCAATCGTAAGTTTTTTAGAAGCAGGTGTGATTGCATCAACGTCCCCGCCGGGAGCTAATGACCAAACTGCTCCCGATGTGAATATGAATAGCCGATCCTGAAATGATCTAAAGTGTCGGATCTCATTACCTCGGCCTGTGACTAAACGGATTGTTACCGCATCAGCATCTCTTGTAGGAGATGAGACATTCATATTCTCAAATTGGCTGGTCTGACTTAACCATGTAGTCAAAGGATCATTAGTTGTGTTACCCCATACGGATCTCTGTTCATGCAAACCAACTGCTCCAGGATAATCCGAAGATCCACTAAACGGATTCCTAGCCTTTGGAGCAGTATCCGCTAAATCGGCTGCGATATTTTTATCATCAAAAGTTGTTGTCTCGGTTGCACCGATGAAACCATAAAGACCATTATCTTCCTTGTAGATATTATATGAACCTGCCCCAGCTGCTGCACTAAATGAAATTCTATTAAAATTAGTATCACTAAGAGTTGCATTACCTGAACTAGTACTAGTATTAACTACAATACTTTCTTCTGCAGTTTCATCACTAACCGCAGTAGCTCTATATGCGTAGGTTGTAGATCCGGTAGCACCTTGAGGTGTTGTCGACACACTCGTAGGAGCAGCTTGTTCAGCAGTAAAGGTTATAGTAGTTAAAGTCCAATTAGCTGCTCCTGTTCGGATTAGCTTACGAGGAGCATAAGAAGTATGAGTCAAATAAAGGGTATCATTGGACTGACGGAATTTGAGTTTAGCTAGATCTGCTTCCACATATGGAGTAACAATTGTATGAACTACCGCGGAAGTTCCAGCAGACGAATAAGCAGTGTAAGCTGATCCGTTAATATTTACATCATTAATATCTGTTAGTTCGTAAGTATGAGTTGTCTTACTAGCAACTTTATAAAATTTGCCATTTAATTCGGTCATACCTAACACACCGGTAATATAGATCTCTTCCCCGTTTGTATAGGGATGACCTGTATCTGTTATAACAACAGGATTAGCAGCTGTAGCTCCTGAAATAGTTGTAGTTGATTCGAGAACTGCTCCTCCTTGACTATAAAAACGAATGTACAAATCTCCAAATTCAAGAACATATGCCTGTTCTTCATTAAATTCAAATCCAATAATCCGAGTAATTTTAGTACTATCCTTAACTTCTTTCATAAACTGAAATCCTGCGCGATTGGAGGCCCCGCCTTCTGCCCGAACAAAGAAATTATCTAACGTTTTAGCTGACGATCCAAACTTCGCAAGATCAACTCGTGAAAACGTTGCAGGAGAAACCACCCCGCCCCCAAATGATATTTGTGGGACTTCCATTGCCATTATGTTCTTCCTCCGCGCTCGTCAAAATTAGTAGGAAAATCTCGTCTTTCAATTTTATGCTGTTCTATTGCTTTATTAAGAAATGAATCTTTTCCTTTTGATTCTGATTCAGCAGACTTTATAGCCTTTTCTATTGTTGAAAATTTCTTAGATCTTTTCCCTGTTTCAGGATCTTTAAAATCATTTTCATTCATAATATTGAATGCTTCGTCTACCGATACTTCTCTTCCATTAAACATAGTAGGAATATTTATCCATTTCCCATCCACTTCAATAGTAGTAAGACGTTCTGTAGAAAAAGTATTATCGTCATTTTTAATAATAGGTCTTCCTGAAGGCAAATAACCAACAATTTCAGTTCCAAGTGGCCCTAATTCTGGCATTATGTTCGCCCTCCAGTTCTTGCACGTTCCCAAGGAGAATCGATTTCTGGATCTGTTTCACCTTCACCTGAGTCGACTGATTCTGCTGCAGCAATCGTGTTTCGATAAATGGTAAGACACGCCTCTTGACTACGTTCGTCTCCACTTAGAGCGGGTGCAAGTTCACTTGCAAGATACCAACTAAGCGATTGTACAAATCCAGGAGAAAACAATGTAGTATTTGATACATCAAATGTATAAATCGCTCGGGCTTCATCCGTATCACACAAGATACTCAATCCTGAACCATCATCTTCTGCTTCAACTCGAAAAGGAACAGCTACATTGGTCTTTGCTGAGCGTTCTATTGACTGAATCTTTAAACAATCAGACGGATAGTCGTAACGAAATCCCCAAGTAGCCGGTGACATAGGGTCTGAACTAATATCTGCAAGACCTACCCGCTTCGTAGCAAAATTCCAATTATGATCGGCCAATACAAATTGACGAACAACATCATAATGAATCCTACACTGAACGGCCGTATTGCCAGTATCGGTAACTAAATTAGCAATTGTAGTTGTAGTCTGCTTAATATGGGCAAGAGCTAAATTACAAATTTGAGCTTCACTGACAGCCATAACTATTTATCCTTTTTAGTTTCGTCCTTTATCCTTGTCTTCGGATTAACTTTAGGTGATTCGATGACTTCAGCATCCGAAGGTAATTGATTAACAAATTTATCGGGGACTTCGTTCGGATTGTCCCGTTTCCGAAAACGACCTTCTGGGTAGGACCAATCTCTTTTAAAATTTACTTTCATTCTTTTCTCCTAAGTTGGAGAGAGGTATTTCTACCTCTCTCCGTTTTAGATCACCACTTAGTTAGTAGCGTCAGGATAAGCTTTCCATCCTTGTGGGTCAAACGTCAAGAAGGCAGAATAAGTGCCCGCTGTAGTTGTCGCCGTTCCAACAATCGCCTGCAAACCAAGGAACTGCTCATAAGCATTACCTTCGTTCGGAAGAGCGAGTGTGATCTGATGTCCTACAATCAGAACAGCTTCTGCAATCGCACCGGTCTCGAGATGAGCAGTCGAGGTAGTAGCGTGAACAGCTGCCGTGCTATCAGAACGAAGCCGAAAATTGACCGTAGAAGATGAACCAGAAACAGCAGTATCTATCTGGATAACCAGATAAACCTGACGTCCTTGTCCAACATCACGAACACTATCCATGTCGATCTGATTGGTTGCAAGAAAAGTACCAGCTGATTGCGAAAGATCTTCGCCATCAGCAAATTCAAGACGTGAATCTAAAATCATAACGTTCTCCTTCCAAGAGAATTTGGTAGGGAGGGGTTGTTAGAACTCCCTACCGGGGGTTAATGTTTAGGATATCAAAGCTTCATCAGCTGCTAATGAATCACAACGTCGAAGAGGGATACCTTGGAATTGGGTTAACATCTTGCCACCGACATTTTCGATAGTAAGAGTTGAACCAGAAGTAGCATTGGTCGCTTGTCGACGAACAAAGCTCATAGTGTTCCGAGACATATAGAAAGCAGCCCGACCTAAATTGAGATTCGGGATCTGAGTCATAGCTTGGAACATCAAGTCAGGCAAGTCAGCACCGGAAGCAGCATCGTTTAATAAAGCTGATTTGTCGATGTTACAAATGCGGACCACATAACGCCAATCACGAACGGTAAGACCTGCGTCCCAACGATAATGTGTACGATATGCTTGCATACGACCAGTATTAGATCCACCAGAAGCATCTTCGAGTGTAACCTCGCCGAGATCAGAACGCTGTAGACCAGCAGTCGAACCTTTAGGAATAATCCCGAAACAGGTTTGAGGAGACCATACTACCAGCCAGATTGATGCATTATCTGCACCAGAACCACCGCCTGCAATAACATTGTCACTATTATCAGCTGACAAACTGTTATATCGAGGACTAAATCCAGTGAAAGCTTCCGGCTCAGTTGTTTCATTACCATAGAACAAGGTATCAACAATTTCTTGGTTGAGACCTTCCAGGTGTGCCCGTTCTTCAACCATACGGAAAGCTGCAGTGTTGTTGGACAGGTCGGCTAAGGCTTTATCAACTTCAGCATATGCTTCAAGCATACCTGTTGCATCATCAACCTGCGCCTGGGTGCCTTTGTCTGGCTGAACTCCACCATACATTTTACGCCACGTAGGTGTGGGTAGACCTGTACGGATAGAAGTCCTATTACCTGTAGTCAAATTACCTTCGACCCAGGTCATGTCATCAAGAATCTCATTCTGTTCAGCGAGAATCTCAACGATGTCTGCAATCCCACCATCTGGATCTGTAGCTTTCGCTAGATCTAAAAGGGTAGGGTTAGTTACTCCTAATGCTGCCATAATACTTTCTCCTTAAAATGTATAATTATGCCGGACTGCCTTTATGGCGTTCCTTCGTAGATCCGTCATCGTTATAGTGGCTTGGATACATGCGACGTAACTTGGATTCTTCATCACCAGGTTGTGCCGCTCTTCCTCGGACAAGTTGATCTGCCCGTAATGTTTCCCCGACACGGTTTAGCATACGAACAAGAGCTGGATTTTCACCATACATCTTATTCGTTTGTAGGAGTTCCATCATTTCTTTATCTCCATACCTTTCGGCTGCAGCTAGAACATTTGGAACAGTGACTTTTTTAAAGTTGTCACCACCGATCTCTTTATCGCTAAGCAATTCGCCTCGCCATTCAGAAAATCTTGTCTCCCATTCGACAGTAGATGTTTTAACCATTTTGGCGCGGAGGTCAACGAGCTTCTGTGCATCCTCAACGGATATACCTTTGCCTTCATTCATTTCGGCAGCTATATCCTTGAATTCACCCAGACTTGCTTCGTCTATTCCCATGTCTTTTGGTATTTCCAAAACATCATAGTTTACTGGCTCTGCCTTACCGTCTGCATCGTCGCCATCAGCGTCCTTTGCTTCTGCGGTAGCATTAGCAGCATCTTTTTCTTCTGATAACATTGTGTCGTCGGCCGAGGAGGTCACGTCACTATTATCGGAAGAATCTTTCTGGTTTTCACCTGCGGTGTCGGTGATTTCTTCCGCAACTTCATCAACCATTATTATTCTCCTGTAGTTGGTCGTTCATCATAGTTAAAAACGCTTTAGGTTCTGATTCCATGATCTGGTTATATAACCATAGGCCAAGATCTCGCTTGCCCAGATTATAGAAAGTTGTACTATTGCCCGTAAACATATCTGGGGCTAATAGCTTTGATTGATCCATTATACGCCATAAAACTCTACGACCAGCAGGATTATTCAACATTGTACCTATATCTTCTTTTTCACGAGAAGCCTGAAGGTCATATTTCTTCTTTCGTTTTTTATGTTGCTTAGGATCAGTATAGTCCTGTTGTTCTTCGGTCATTGGGATCCTCCTTGAAGCCCGCCAACCAGATCTCCTAATGCATTACCTGCAGTTGTATCTACCGAAGATAATCCTTTAGCTGCTTCGACGGCGCCTTGCATATTTGCTAAATTCTGAGCATTTTGTTCTGCCTTAGCCCGAGCTTCCCGTTGAGCATTAACCTGTTCTTCCGAAACAACCATATTATTTGGAACTCCCAGATCAGTAGCCATCTGTTCAATTATCTTATCAGCATTAATCTTATCCAAGACTTCGGGTCGAAGTCCGGCCATTTGACCTGTGAATCCTACCCAACGCTCCATAGCACCGGTCGAGACTAGTTTCTGAGCTTGTGCGAGAACACTAATATAATCAACTTTAACTTCGGATCCTATCATCTCTTGTGGGGGTGGAGGTAGCATTTGAGGCCCGTCTGGATTTCTCCATCCTTGTTCACTCAATCTCATGAGCCGACCAAAGGTATTATCAACCAACGGATCTAAAAGCTCTTCGTGCATACCTTCAAGTACTGGCCCGAGTTGTAATAGTTTCTCTTCCTGCCGAGCAGATATTTCCGTTGCAGTTCGAACATCATCCTGCCGGCTAATGAGTAAAAATAGATCGACATAGAAAGCTCGATTGATTCGATCCTCGGTAAGCTGAATATCTGCGGATAGTTCATTAACTCGGGGATTGACCTGATAGATAGGTCTAAATACATTATTTGGATCATCACTGAAGTTATTTGCTCCAGGGAGCAAACTGATGTTTGAGCTTTTGAGAGACGAAGGAGCTGTTGTTGGGGGTGCAACCATCTTAGCAATAGCTTTTCCTTTCTCTCGCTCTTGGACCTGAAGTGCTCGGCTATCACCAAGAGCATCCATACCAGGACTAAAACCGTAAATGTCTCCAGCCTTAGCATCCCAACGAGGAGCTAAGATTGGAAAATCCTCATAGCCTTTAATCCGAAGGAACTTATTCTTAGTTAGCCCATCTCGTCCTGGTTCATAATAAACTGAACGCCATTTGAATTTAGAATCGAGTTTAAACTCTTCAAAATCCATATTCCCAACGGGCTCAATGACGTGGTTGACCTTAATCCATGCATTATATGTTCCTACATCGTAAAGAGTTTGGACAGTCTTACTAACATTCTCATATCCAAATTCATCTATAAGCTGATACACGGTCATCTCGTATTCACGACCAAACGTATCAACTTTAAGTTTACCATTAATATCTAAATAGTATTCGCCAGCTGTGAAATTAGTAAATCGAGTTACTGTATCAAAATCATCTTCCTGAATCATAGCCGATGTACCAATTACACCAGCTTCTTCGTATACTAAAGGAAGAGCTTTATATAGATTAGATGATGCGAATACCTTATACATTAATCGCTCAACGTGATCGAGCCATTCTCTGACCGGTCCAAATTTATCCATCTCTGGATCTGGTGGAGCTAGACGAAACCATGGACGAGCAGGGGAAGTAATCCCTGTCATTAGTCCACTGACCAATACTCGACGAGCAAACAAAGGAGTATTGTTTGTTAATACATTTCGCTTATTACCTTTATTCCGATCGGTCGTCAGGAACTTACCACGACGTGGGCTAAAGTTATCTATTAAATCTTGCCAATGGTTATCCCATGAACTTCTTTCAGACCTCATCGCTCCCATCCGGCGATTCATATAATCCATTGCTGTATTTGGTTTAGAATTACTCGTATCTACCATTATCTATGCTCCCAAAAGGGTATTACCCACGCCCGGATTAGCCTGTGATAACAATGTTCCTGAATTTAATGCTCCTGCTTTCTCTGCTGCAGCCTGCCTCGGACTAGAGAATGTTGCTGATGCTTGTGTACGCCTACGTCCTTTTGCTTGCTTTGCGGGCTGTATTATTGGAGCAGCTACTACTGGTGCCGGTGCTGGCGGTGGTCTGTATCCTCCTCCTCCACACATATTATGCTCCTCCTAAAAAAGTTGCCCCAGTTGATTCGGGTGTTAATAATCCTTGAGGACCAGTAGCAATAGTTGATTTTGATCCTGCAAGATTTCTTGCTCGTTTCTCCGATTCCTCTCTTGCTCGCCTTACCGATGGATCAGCTAAAGTAGGTGGTTTTTTCGGCGCGGGAGGAGGCGGAGGGGGTGGTGGCATTGATGGTGCTCCTCCAAAACACATTAGTTTTCTCCTTTATATGGATCGAAATCATGTTGAACTAATTTAACTCGATGAGAGATCCCTTTAGGATCCTTACTTACAACAGGCATAGCAAATGTTAAAGCCAAAGCATCGGCTCTATTCGGTGAAGGGATTCCCCTTCGCTTCATATCTTCTTTTGCTTCGAGTTGTATCTTTCCATCAAGCCTTGGTTTGGTCTCAGGACCAATTAAATCTGTATGCAATATATCATCATTTGGGATACATGCACCATTTTTTAACCATACCCTCATTTCATTCCACATATGAGCTCTAAGATTAAGGCAACCGGGATCCGGACTTTTCGAACTAAACCATATAATCTGCCAATTACGACCCATAGTCTTACCAGCACTAGCAACCCCTGTACCAAAACCTCCGTCAATATGTACAGCATCAGCATCGTAATCATCTTCGAGGCGGGCAAGGATGTTAGCCATTTCAATATCGTTATCATTTTTCTCCCATACTCCAAGCATCTTACTGAATAGTCCTTGGCGCATATAAATAACAAACTCATCATCTCCTGACCATGCAGGATCTACCCCAATAACAATAGGAGCGAATTGATAGGAAGGTTTTCTAAGACTCCGGCCTTTACATTCTTCCACATCGCCTTCGTTGATGAACTGTTTTACTGACGATTTAGGAAACTCACCAAGGATACGAACTTTAACAGTATCACTGTCTAAACCATAATCCGAGATCATTTCCTTAAGGAAATTCTTATTAGTAATCTGAACATTACGGCTATCAATTTTATAAGTCTCCCAGCGATGTCGGAACTTACGCCAACATTCTCGAAAGCGTCCTGTATTCCTTGTAGGATTGCCAAAGCTAAATTGCATTGGCTCACCATCCGTTAATCCACCCTCTTGAACCTCGAAGATAGAATCAGGAATAGCCGAGGCCTCATCGTTAATATAATATGATGTTGAGTTAACAGCGTGCTGACCAGCGAACGATTCGGAGTTCTCTTCTCGGCAAGTTTGAGCAGAACAAAACCATTGCTCAGGATAATCATTATGGTATATCCGACTAGCTCCGATTGTGAACCAATGAGATGCAACACAAAGCTTCATCCATTTCTTAATCTGTGCCCATGTTTTTGTTTCGAGTTGTTGAAAGGTATTAGCTGTAACAGTACCTTGTGAAAACGGACGAGTGCATTGAATCCAGGTATTAATCCATCCAGTCATTGCGCTTTTACCTATACCATGGCCTGAGCTAACTGCCATACGGATAGCATCAACAGCCTGATGACCATCAAATCCTCTATCTTTAACCGCTTTCCCCAGATCTTCTAGGAATTCACACGCCCATTCATCAGGGCCGTATATAGAATTATATTTCTTTTTCCATTTACCTTTTAACTCACAAACTTGTATTGATTTGTCCGACGTCCATGGAAAAGCATATATAACAAAACCAAGCGGATCAGCATAAAACTGTGACATATCCTGAGCGAGCTCATAATCTACATTAATTTGTTCATTTATTACTAACACGATTTCGTCCTTCTTGGATTTGAGCTACTAATTCGGGACTAAAAGCAACAGAAGCTCTAACTTCTTGAGGTAACATCCTCACCCATAATTTATAGAATTCAGTCTGATTCTCTTTAGCAAACTCAATAAGCTTTGGAACCCCACCCAATCCTTCAAATGCTAATTGTAATGCTTCTTTAACGGCTACCGTACTCTTATTAGGTTTTCCTAATCGAGATCCTCCCCCGTTTTTTGGTCCATGTGGTCCTAATTTAGCCATAAAAATCTCCAATCCTTTAAATCGTATTCTATTTCAATCTAAATTACCATAATTATTTCGCACACAAACGCTAATTGCCTTTATTTCATCAAAGGAAAGGTGGTCAAGGTGTCTAAGGCGACCAGTTCTTCCTATTACGTTCCTACTAGAATATCATATGGTGTTTCTATGCTCTGCTGTATACTCTCTATATATTATAGACACCTTAACCACTTATATACATATATACAATAGAAATAAGGATTTAACTGGAGGCTAAGGTTAAATCCTTTAGCCTCTTATTCTTTATTTCCAGCCACTTTCTTCAATATATGATCTAATTTTCTTTAAATCCCAACCTTCACGGGTGTAAACAGTAACTTTTGCACCATTATATTTTATCTTTTTATGGTAAGGAATGAAGTCTAATCTCTTAATCAAAGACACCTTTTCGCTCCGGCTAAGATCTATCAAATCGTCCTCAAACATTGTTTTTTCTTTCAGAGCAAGGAATAAAGGTTTAGTAAAAAATAGATTTTTATCATATCCAATCCCACCTTCTTTTAATAACTCCTTAACTTCAGATAGACCAGCAATCTTTTCTTCCTCAATCATAATCATAGCTTTCTTAGAGTGAGTCTCCGGCGCCCGTATAGATTCTTTAATTATATGAGTAGGATAATCTATCATCCATCGCCTTAGCTCAGGTCCGATATCCCTAAGATCTTCAAACAAACGATAGAAATAATCCTGTTCAGGGAGTTGTTCTTTAGTAATAGGAGAGAACACAATCCAATATCGGCGATCCCCTTCGTCCATAGGGAGAGCATCACGGTAATTAGTAAAGCACATATAATTTGTAACATTATGGGATAGAAAAGGTTTTACATTCTTTTCGTTGACCTGAATTACACTATCCGTGATCATCGGTTTCAAAGAATTTGCAGTATCAAAACGGTTATGACCAGCAAGTTTAAGCTCTTCTAAGATATTTACCGATTTATTAGTTGCCCATCCATTAAACGTACTAGCAACTTGAGTTGTTAGAACCACTCCTACATTCGGAGCTGCTAAGCATTTTAAAAGGATGTACTTCATCAAGGATTTACCTGCTCCCTGCCTAGATTGGATCACAGGAGCCCAGAGAATCTTCTTACCAGGGAATTGTATATTATGGGCTAACCATTGAAGCATAATCTCTGCATCATTATCATTACCAATAAGTAAATGAATATGATCAGTAATCCGGTCAATGATCTCTTGTCCTTCCTTACTTATGTGATCTGCCGTATCAGGAATAGAGGAGGGAATGAAACTATTCATAACCCTCTGTCCATTAAAGGTTAGAACCCGATCATCATACATAGGTAAGTATTGGGTTCCATCCAAAACCTCAAGGTAATTACCTTGAGCAACATACCAAGTAGCTGGAGGTCGTTGACCTGCCTCACCCATAGGTGAATACTGGGTATTTTCTAAATTAAAAGCTTCTGCATTGAACAGCCGCCCAGTAGGCAAGTAAGCGTAACATTTATGTGAAAGTATATATGCCCAGGATTTACACCAATCGGGCATATTGTGGTTAGCTCTAATAAGCTGTACAGGACGGACTTCCGAACGAATTGTAGCAATACCGGGTTTAACGCCTGTGATTTGATGAAGGCGGCGTTGGATAGTAACAGATAAAACTTCACGATCCTGGTCACTCATTTCTGTTTTACGAATATCAGCATAAAGCGAGACTGTAATCTCTCGTTCATCTGAGCTATTGATTTGGTTAATAAACTTCTGTCGACGATCAAGAGCTTCATCAAAGTCACTTGACTTAGCCATATGAACTAAAGTCCCGATGGTAACACGGCCGTCGACAATAAAAGAAGACCAACGAGCAGTAGTTTCACCTTCCTTATAAGTATCACCGCCAACTGACCATTCCTCCCAAAGTTCTAAACCGCGAATAGGATCCCAATTCTTAAGAGCCATACCTACTCGAACCCAATCACTATTTGGGAGGTTGTGATCGATTTTATCAAGCAATTCGAGAACACGTTCCTCTGTAGCTGTGCCACTCCCGACCAGACCTGCAAAGTCACCAAGATCATCGTCCCCAATAGATTCCCCACTGGCAAGCAAATCTAAAAGTTTAGATGAAACCTCTGATTGGTAAAATCCACCATTTACCCATTTATACTTACCCTTCTCAACTTTACTCCCAGCAATTACACACTGTGCTCCAACAGATAGAAAATCAATACCAGGATAATCTTTAAGCTGTTTTTTAAGTTTACATCCGCGATAGTTTTGGGGTATACTTAAATAAATATGAAAACCTCCTCCGGCGGTTTTAACTGTATTCTCAATATCTTCTGCAACACCTCCCTCATCGGCCAGTTTTTCGAAACTGGCCGTTCCCTTGTTCCTTGGATCTATATCAATTACTAAATCTTCTCCCGATAATACCCATCCTAAATTACCTTTGTGAGCTCTAATCTTTTCTTCTGATAGATTAGTAGATTGCCATTTCTTAAGAATAGGGCGCTTATCTTTCAACGGAGTCAGGTTAGCATTGGCTTCAAGGTATTGATCAACATAAATTTTATTGACCATTCTCTACCCCCAAGAAATCTGTAACTTTTTTAAGTACACTAAGGTTAATGATATCAGATTCTCCTTTCTGTATCCTACGGAGAGTCGGATATGAAATCCCACACCCTTTGGAGATCTTGAGCAAGCTTGTGTTCTTAAGCCTGCTCATGAATTCCCTTTTTGTAAAGACCACAATTGTTTTAGGCATTTCAAATCCCTTTCATTTTTTGGTTTACGTATTATAAAAAATATCATATTATCTTGATCAAGTAAATAAAAACTTTTAAAGGAGCTTTAATAATGGCACATGCTAAATTAGGACCATCCTCATCATCACGCTGGATGAACTGCCCAGGATCAGTTCGCATTTCTGAAGGCATCAAAGAAAAATCCTCACCCTATGCCGAAGAGGGGACAAAGGCTCACATGCTATCTGAACTGATGTTCGAAGATCTTGATCCCGAAGAATGGGAAGGTTATGATGAAGAGATGACTAACGAAGTAAGAAAATATGTAGACTACGTTATGGCTCACATGACCAATCCAAATTGTGTATTGTATACTGAAGTTAAAGTTGATCTCCGGAAATATATCCCAAATGGATTTGGAACTGCAGACAATGTAATTTTAGATTATGATAACAAAACTCTCCACGTATTTGATCTTAAGTATGGAAAAGGGGTTAAGGTCTGGGCAACTAAAAATAGTCAAGGACGAATCTATGCGATTGGAGCCTTACTTGAATTTGATAGAGATAAAGAAATAAAAAATGTAGTTATCCATATAGGACAACCTAGACTAAACCATTTTCATACGGAAGAACTCACAACTAAAGAACTTAAAGCTTATGCAGAGATAGTTAAGAAAGCAGCAAAAGCAACAGAAGATCCTAATGCGCCAGCGATTCCAGGAGAACTACAATGTCGATGGTGCAAAGCTAGTTCTGAATGTAAAGCTCTTAGAAATTTTACAAATAAAATCGTCGGGGATGAATTTGAAGACCTGGATGCTGATCTTCTTAATATGGAAGAGCTTAGTGAAATTTTATCCCATAAAAAACTAATTGGAAAGTTTCTTGATGATGTTGAGGAACGAGTTACTGAATTTTTAGTTAAAGGAAAAGATGTTCCAGGTTTTCAAACTGGGTATAGTAAGACCAATAGAAAATGGGATGATGATGCAGAAGAATTTCTTACTAAGGAACTTGGTAAAGATGCATGGCAGAAAATCTTAATCACATTAGGTAAAGCAGAAAAACTTTTAGGAAAAGAAATAGTAGCAGATCATACTGTAAAACCCCAAGGAAAAATAATTGCAATTAAAATGAAATAGTAGTTTACAAATCATTTTAATTGTGAGAGAATAATCATGTTTAAAAACCTAAAATCTCTAAAGGAGAAATCAAATGTCTGAAAGCACTAAAATACAATTAAAAAATGTACGTTTATCTTTTCCCTCCCTTTTTCAAAGAGCACAATTCAACGGTGAGGACGGTAAGTATGAAGCAACTTTTCTTTTCAGTAAAAAGGATAAGAAGCTGAAAGACAAACTTGATAAAGCTATCGCAGCCAAACTCAAAGAAGCAAATATTAAGGTTCCGCAAGATAAACGTTGTCTTAAGGACGGTGATGAAGTTGAGTATAATGGATACGAAGGGAATTGGTCTCTCAAGGCCTCCCAATCTCGGCGTCCTACCGTTATCGACCGAGACCGTTCACCTGTAACGGAAAATGACAATGTCCTCTATGCAGGATGTTATGTGAATGCTATTGTTGATCTTTGGGTTCAAAATAATTCGTTCGGAAAGAGAATCAATGCCAACCTCTATGGTGTTCAATTCGTAAAAGATGGCGAAGCATTCGGAATGGGACCAGTTGATGTTACAGATGACTTCGATGATCTTAGTGATGACGAAGACGACGACCTTGACGATTAATTCCATGGGGGCTGGATTTGCATTACCAGCCCCTTCCCTCCTTTAAAATAAAATGAAAATAGTTTGAAATAGGGGTTTACATCCTCGGCGTTATGTGGTATACTGTCTATGTAATTAAAATATAAAAGGAGATAAAAACATGGAAGAAAATAAAAACATAAAATTTAAATACAATGACGGGGGAAGAAAAGAAGCAGGGAGGAAAGGTGATGCCGGTGATTGCGTAACTAGAGCTATTGTAATCGCAAGTGGATTACCCTACCAAGAAGTTTATGACGTATTAGCAGAAGGTAATTTTAATCAACGCAAATCTAAATATAGTGAAAAGAAACGTTCTCGAACTGCATCAAAAGGAATAACAACTCGACGAAAATGGTTTAAAGATTATATGGCTTCGATTGGATTCAAATGGACGCCAACCATGCTCATTGGCAGTGGATGCAAAGTACATTTAAGATCAGATGAACTTCCAAAAGGGGAAATCATCGCTCGTGTTTCCAAACATTACACTACCATGATTGATGGGGTCATTAACGACACTTACGATCCGTCAAGAGAAGGAACAAGATGCGTATATGGTTATTGGTCTAAATAAATAAATAAATATAAACTTTAAAATGGAGAAAGATAATGGATAAAATAATGGAACGGGTTGGGTATGGAGTATTGATATTTTCTATGATTTATTTCACAGGTCATATAATATACGCTATATTTATAAGATGAACATAAAGGATATAGTTGCCTTTGATATAGAACTTTTTCCTAACTATTTTCTTTTATCTTTTAAGCATGTAGAAACAGGGAAAGTTGTTTCATTTGAAAGTAAAGGAACCTGTGGAACAATCGGTGAAAAAGATAGGAATAAGATTATAAATTTATTAAGAAAAAGAACCTTAGTTGGATTCAATTCTAATAATTATGATATTCCTATTTTAACTATGTATCTTACAGGTTCGTGGGTTGAGACTTTAAAAAAAGTATCCGATTACATTATTGAAAGTTCTAAACCCGGTTGGATGACTATGAAACACTTTGCTATCGAACCGATTAATATAAATCATATTGATCTTATGGAACCCTCACCAGGGGTAATGGTAGGACTTAAACTATACGGAGCAAGATTACATTCACAACGACTCCAGGACTTACCTTATCCCCCAGATAAAACCTTAACAGAAAAAGAAATGAAAGCTGTTCTGGCTTATTGTGAAAATGACCTCGATACAACAATTAATCTTTTCCATGCAATCCAACCTAACCTTGAGCTTAGAGAAAAGATTGGCGCTGAATATCGAATATCAGTTATGAGTAAATCGGATGGTCAAATTGCTGAAGCTATATTTAAATCTAAACTCGGACAAATAAAAAAGCCTGGGGAATATCGGGGAACTATCCAATATGATCCTCCGCAATATTTGAAGTTTAAAGATCCCCAACTCAAAGAAATGTTATTGTTTGTACGTTCACATAAATTTGAACTCGATGGCAGAGGAGCGATCAAGCTACCGACAGAACTGAAAGGAATGAAGATCGAAATTGGTCGATCAACTTATCGAATTGGAATTGGAGGATTGCATTCATCTGAGAAAGCTCAGAGTATTAAACCAAATAAAAAACAGACCATGGTAGAACGAGATGTGACTTCTTATTATCCTATGATCATCATCAATCGTAAACTTTCTCCGAAGCATCTCGATAAACTATTTCTTAAAATTTATAATCAGATGTTTGAGGATAGAAAGAAAGCCAAACAAAACGGAAATAAATTAGTAGATGCATCTCTTAAACTAGCATTGAATTCTAGCTTTGGGAAGTTAGGTTCGAAATATTCTTTTTTGTATTCTCCCGAACTAATGCTTAATGTAACTCTTACCGGTCAACTTTGTTTATTGTGGTTGATTGAAGTTCTTGAACGAAACAGAATTAGTATTATATCAGCGAACACGGACGGTTTTGTTTCTTTATTGGATAAAGTTGATATTGACACATTCGATAATATCTGTCAAAAGTGGGAAAAGAAAACAGAATTCAATTTAGAAGATACAAGTTACAAAGCTTTGTACTCTAGAGATGTGAATAATTATCTTGCGATTACTACAGAAAATAAAACTAAGGGTAAAGGGATATTTGCCGAAACATCCTTAAAGAAAAATCCAGCAGGAGATGTAGTCATCCGGTCTATCAAGGATTACCTATTGCAAGGAACTCCTATCGAAGATACAATAAATAAATGTAAAGATACTAGAGAATTTATTTTAGCTAGGACTGTTAAAGGTGGAGCAGTTTGGAAAGAACAATATCTTGGTCGAGTTGTTCGTTGGGTTCACTCAACTGAAGGAGAAGCTATAAGGTATGAAAGTAACGGGAACAGAGTTCCGAAGTCAGATGCAGCTTGGCCGATGATGGAGCTTGGCGATTTACCGAAACACCTTGATTACAACCGATACATAGATGAAGCTCGTGATGTTTTAAAATCTTTAGGAATTAAGGAGAAAGAAAATGGCTTTAGGTAAACACGAGAAACTACAATACATAGAACAAATCCTAAAAGAAATTAAGAATGGTTCTATAGAGGATAAAGAAGATTCGATTCTGATTGATGTAGCTTTAGATTTTATCGAAGACATAAAAAAAGAAGGGGATATAAAAAACTAGATGGAAGCTAACATTGAGAAACGACTTATGAAGTCTGTTAAAGCTATGGGTGGCAGACCCATCAAATTAAATCCACATTGGAATATTGGCATCCCAGATCGGATGATTCTATTACCCGGATCTAGAATATATTTTATTGAACTCAAGGATCGTAGTAAAGTATCTAAAGCACAAAAGATTTGGATCTCATGGCTTATTGGTTGTGGGTTTGATGCTAGGATAATTAGAGGTAAAGACGAGTTGACAATTTTCTTAAAGGAAATAGAAAATGAATAATCCTATAAATGAAATAATAGATAAATTTCTACAAACAGCAAAACCTATACATACAGAAAAGTGGCAAGGAATAAATATAAAAGAAAGACCAGAAGCAGAAATGATGGAGCAATTATTTGTAAAACTCCGCATGTTGATTCCTAGTGATATCGAAGAACTTAAAAATCTTTGTCAACCAAATTTACCTTGGGCAGATAATCACTTTGAAGAAGAACGAGTTAGTGGTCAACCAATCAATCCCGGAAAAACTTGGGAGGATTGGCCATGGGCTTCTTCAGCAAATAAATTTAGAGATAAGGATGAACAGTTTAATCATTCTTATGCTGAACGTTACTGGCCGAAGTTAGCTAACCAAACACAAGGAGGAAGGTTGGATGAAAACCCAAATGGAAACTTTCATCCTATTCAAGGCATCCGTGAACCATATGGAGATCTTGATGACGTAGTATCTTTATTGAAACGGGAGCCTGATACCCGCCAAGCGTATCTTCCTATATTCTTTCCGGAAGATACTGGTGCTGTTCATGGGGGTCGTATCCCATGTTCCTTAGGTTATCATTTCATTCAACGCGATGGATTTTTACATGTGATCTATCAACTTAGGTCTTGTGATATATACAGGCATATGCGAGATGATATTTACCTAACTTCTCGGTTGCTTCTTTGGGTGTTAGATGAAGTGCGAGAAGAACATCCATGGATGATTCCTGGATCCCTGGATATGCAGATAGCTTCTCTCCATTGTTTTATAAGTGATTTTGGACTTATAAATAAAAAATGAAAATAATTTGAAATAGGGGTTTACAAATAGAAAGTTGTGTCGTATACTAACAATGTCAATAACGACAAACAACTAATCAGGAGATAAAAAAATGTCTTTCATCTACAATCCTAAAAACGAATCTCTTCTAAACCGTAAACAGTTATCTTCCGTAGTTACACCAGAGCCAATGGGTCGATTTCACCGACCGGTAGATTACAACGATTTTGTTACAATGATTGATAACAAATTAGTTGATCACGAGATTGAAATTGTGAAAGAACAATTTGCAGTAAAACACGATGGCTCACAATTCTTCGGTCTCATGGAAGTTACTACTCCTAATATGGAAGGTAAGGACTGGTCTTTTAATATCGGTATTCGAGGTTCACATGACGGCCGAATTTCTAGAGGCATCGCATTTGGATCAAACGTTTTCGTATGTTCCAATATGTGTTTCCACGGCGATCTCGGCGTTTTTCGTACTCGACAAACTACCAACGTTATGGATCGTCTCCCGTCCATGATTGATGGCGCAATTGCTAAAATCCCAAGTATGGTCAAAGAAAATTTAGAACGATTCGACGGATATCGAACAACTAAGATAACAGAAATCCAAGGTAACGACGCTTTGGTTCGCATGCATCGAGAAAATATTTTAAATCCTAACCAACTTAGTACTGCTATTAACGAATGGATCGAACCCCGACACGAAGAACATAATGAAGACGGTGCAACACTTTGGCGTTTATTCAACGCTGCTACCGAAGCTATTAAACCAAATGAAAGCCAAGGTAACATGGCTACACTTCAAGATCGATCCCGAAAGATTAGTAACTTCGCTGATACATTGGCACTTAACTTTAACTAACTAAAACCGGGGGGGCTTCGGCCCTCCCCCTTCAAACACTAAAACGGAGATAAAATCATGACATCAATTTTTAATTTCATCAAAGAAAATCCAGATTCAAGTGTAAAACATATTGTTTACTGTACCGAATTAAGTCAAGATCAAGTTCGATATCAGATTAAAACACAAGGTGACAAGCTCAGAAAAAGTCTTAGCCGACCAGCTAGATTTTCAGTCAATCCTAAATATGATATTGATCAACTAATGGAAGATGTTGAAGAGGGGGTTGATATTAAGGACCTCGAAGAAGCTATTAAAAAAGATAAACCCAAAAGAAAAATCCTAACCTCACAAGTTCAACTCGACAAAATGGTTCGGGAATTCCATTCCCACGATATTAAAATGGAATACTCTCGTCAAGAAAGATATTGGAACTTTAATAAAGGCGGGATTGAAATAAAAATCAAATCTAAAGAACTTCCTAATATTCGTATAAACCTTTTAAAATGGATGGAGGAAAATTTCAATGAAATATGACATCGATGTTCATGGCCCAATCCCCCGCTTATTTGCGGGGGAGTATCCGGACAAATTCTCAAACCCATCCGACCTCTGTATTAAAAAAAATTGGATGGGAACACTTTACGAAGATGATCATTCTAAAATGAATTGTCTTAAGTATCGGACAAGATACCTCCCAAGAGAAGTTCGTTTAGGTCATATCGCTATAACTCCTTTTGCAGGGATCAGGTATGCAATTAATCGTTGGACTGAACCGGGAGATACTGTCCTAGATCCATTTGCAGGATCAGGGACAACTCTCTATGAAGCCTGCTTATTCAAACGGAAAGCTATTGGGATTGAATTTGAATTCCCTGATATAACTCGTTTAGCAATGAAGCCTTTCAAAATGGGATGGAAAGTCTACGAGGGCGATGCACTTGAGAAGTTAAACAAAGTCAAAAATGAAAGTGTTACTCTTGTCAATTTATCCAATCCCTATCCAAAAGGCGGGGACAAGAATCAAAAAGTTTTTACTGGTAAAACGGGGAGATCTAAAAACGGAAAAGAGTTTCCAAACGTAGGAATATTTGATTACAAAAAAGAAGGCAACCTTGGTTTGCTTACAGGAAATGGATACTGGGATAAAATGATAGAAATCCATGATAAGGTCTGTTCGAAAGTTAAGAAAGGTGGGCACGTAGTATTTGTAATTAAGGACACCATGAAGAAAGGAAAGATAGTTCCTTTGCACGAGCAACTTGCAAGCACTCTTCCTGATAGCATGGAATTCATAGGCACATATTGTGCACCACATTATCCGACAACCCTGTTCATGAATACTTATCCTAAACGTTTTCCAGGAGTAGCTATCCCGCGTGAACAGATTTCACCTGTATTTATAAAAAAATGAAAAGGATTTGAAATAAGGGTTTACAAAGTTAAGGTTAAGTGAGATACTATTTTTGTTAATAACGATACAAACTTAAAAGAAAGATAAAAACATGAATATATTTATATTAGACACAAATTTAAAAAAGTGTGCTGAAGATCATTGTGACAAACATGTTGTAAAAATGATCTTAGAATCTGTACAGATGTTATCTACTACCTCTCGTTTACACGGGGGGCACATTGGATATAAAATTACTCATAAAAATCATCCATGTACTTTATGGGCAGGTAGATCTTTAACTAACTGGTTTTGGTTACAAAAACTTACTACTCATCTCAATGAAGAATATAAATTTCGATACAATAAAAAAATAAATCATAAATCCTACGAAGTCGCTCAAAACCTTATTGTACCAAATATCCCAAATATAGGTCTAACTCCTTTTGCACAAGCAATGCCAGAACAATATAAAAATAAAAATGCTGTAATAGCTTATAGACAATATTATCTAAATGAAAAAGCAAATCTATTAAAATGGACTAAAAGAATCCCACCCGAATGGACAAATCTTAAATAATGAAACTTCGAGACTATCAGAAAGTCATGGTCAATCATCTACTTGACCATGACTCCGCGGGGTTATTTGTTGAGATGGGCTGGGGCAAAACTATTTCGATGTTAACAGCATTAGAACAGATGAAAGAAGGACCAACTTTACTCGTTGCTCCTATTCGTGTAATCCAATCAGTATGGAGACAGGAAGCAAAGAAGTGGGGGATTAATCTATCTTTCTCCCTTGCTTATGGAACAGCTAATCAAAGGTCAGATGCTCTTAAAATTAAAGCCGATATTTATTTAATCAATCCGGAGAACTTAGTCTGGTTGTTTAATCAGAAGGGACTACCTGAGTTTCAGATCCTAATTGTAGACGAAAGTAGCATGTTCAAGAATGTAGGATCTAAGCGCTTTAGGAAGCTCCGATATAAAATTAAGAATTTTAAGCGACGATATATCCTAACAGGAACTCCTACTCCTAACTCCTTACTAGAATTATGGCCGCAAATGTTTATGCTAGATCAAGGGGAGCGGTTAGGGAAGACTGCAGGGGCATATAAAGCTCGTTTCTTTCATCCCATAGATTACCATGGATGGAAGTTTGAACCTAATCCAGGGGCAAAAGAGCTTATCTACGGGCGGATTAAAGACATTGTTGTCCAGCAAGGAGGGAACCTCCCGGGGTTGCCAGATTTTACTTACAATCGGATTAGAGTCAGCATGGATGTAAAGCATAAAAAGTTTTATGACAGTATCGAAGAAGAAGCATTTGCTACTTTTGAGGATACTACAATCACTGCAGCTAATGTAGCAGTAGCAATGATAAAATGTCGACAGATAGCTAACGGAGTATTTTATGACGATGACGGGGGGACTATAAAGCTACATACTAAGAAATTAGAAGTTTTAGAAGAAGTGATCGAAGAAACAGGATCCCCGGTAATTGTTGTTTATAATTTTCGCCATGAACTAAAACTCATCCAGAACAAACTCAAAGAATATAAGCCCGTTGTTCTAAATGAAGACAAAGATGCTATAGAGAAATGGAATGCAGGAAAGATTCGTGTGCTTCTCCTCCATCCCGCTTCCGGTGGTCACGGTATTAATCTCCAGGATGGAGGACACACAATGGTATGGTACGGCTTAACATTTTCATATGAACAGTTTGTTCAAACTATTGCAAGGATCCATCGAAGTGGTCAACAACACCCTGTTGTTTGTCATTTTATAACTACTCGAGGGACAGTTGACCAGTTAATGTGGAAAGTTCTCCAAGGAAAAGAAAAAGGACAAAATGAATTACTTAATGCTCTCGAAGACTATAGGAGTAAGAAATGATTATTGTTATCGAAGGGCCAGACGGCTCAGGAAAATCAACCTTAGCTAAAAAATTAGGTAAAAAATTAGGTAAAAAAATTTTACATACCGGCGGCCAATCGTCTACGCCAGGGGAGCTTATAGGTAGAGTTAAAATGATAGAAGCAAACCCCGATTGTATAGTTGATCGTTTTCCTTATTTATCCGAGATTATTTATCGGCAACACCCCCTTATTATCAATCATAAATTACTTCTCTCAAAGTGGGAGGATTTTAAAGAAAAGAATAATGTTTACCTGATCTATTGTAGAACTGATTTAAAGGTTATGTATGAGAATATTTCTCATGAGAAAAAAGCTCATAAGCCGTCGGAATATCTTGAAGAGATCAAACATCGATATACAAATATTGTTGATCTTTATGATCAATTATCCCGTACAATTAATTTTGACATCACGTACGATTGGCAAGAGGATAATTTACCATGTGTGGATTAGTTTTAAAATTTGAATCCAGCCCAGAAGCAGTACAGAACGTAACCTATGCTTTAGATAAAATGAAACATAGAGGAACCCAAACCCCAACTATCAATTGCTTCTTTGATATGACAATCGGTCATATCCGTCTTCCTATTATAAATCTTAAAAATGGAGAACAACCTTATACCGATGATGACGGGGAGACTTGGTTAGTAGGTGAAATCTTTAACTACAAAGAATTATATCCGGAAGCAGAAACTGACACAGAGGTTTTTCATAAACTGACATCTCAGGGTTTATATCCTATTCATAAAGCCGACGGGATGTGGTCAGGAATTCGTCGTTTTCCAGACGGAAGAGCATTTGCATTCACAGATTATCTTTCCCAGAAGCCTTTATATTATTCTTTAAAATATAAAATGGTAGCTTCAGAACCAGATGCTTTTCGGGTCTTTAATCTAACTCCTGACATGGCTCATATTGGAAATTGTATTAAATGGGGATATGATCCAACCGGAGGAACACCATGGGAGGAAGTTAAACAGCTTCCTGCAGGACATTGTATAGGAGTAGACATGGTTCCACTGCCATATTGGGACTGGAAATATATTCATACACCGGATGATCTTGGAGAAGCTTTTAGAAAATCAGTCAAGAATCGTCTTGTTTCAGATCAACCGATTGCCATGCTTTTATCCGGGGGGTTAGATAGTACCTTAACTTTTAAAGTTGCTCAGGAACTAGGAGCAGATTTAAAAGTCTTTCACGCTGAGAATGAAGAAAAATATATGTTTTTACAAGCAATTAGTAATCATCCCTACGAAGAACTTGTTACTGAACTACCTTCAATACCTGACGCAGTAGAAGCTATGCAATCTCCATCTGATGCAGGTTCTCTCTTACCCCAATATGCTTTAGGAGCTGCTGTCAAAGAGAAAGGTTATCATGTAACTCTTTCCGGAGATGGAGCCGATGAATTATTTGGGGGATATAGGAGAGCAAAGGAATATGATAGCCAATCCTCTGATGTATTTGTTGAACTTCCATATTGGCATCTACCCCGACTGGATCGGATTATGATGAAACATACGATTGAACATCGAACTCCTTTCCTTGCTCCTGAAATTGTGAAATATGCTTTAGGCCTTTCTTGGTCAAGACGTACAGAAAAAGAAGAATTGAAAAGGATTGCTCGGGGGATTGTCCCCCAAGGGATTATTGACCAACCAAAAAAGCCACTCAAATCGATTGGCTTTAATCAAAACCATCGTATTAACTTATCCAATATATGGGGGTCCGCTTTATGATTAATGAAATCTACGAATTCAATCGCGAGGTTCTTGGCGCGGATCCAAGACAAATGATTCTAACTTTAGATCTACCGGAAGAAGAATGGTTAGTAGCTGCATTGAAAGAAGAAATCCAAGAGTTTGAAGATAGCCAATCCGACGCGGGGAGGGTTGATGCCTTAATTGATCTATGCTATTTTGCTATTGGGGGCTTAGTCAAATTAGGATTAGATGAAAAACAAGCCCAATCTTGCTTTGATGCTGTCCATCGTGCTAACATGACTAAAAAACCTGGGATCAAAGATACTCGCCCGAACGACGGCTCAGTCGTTGATGCTATCAAGGGCGAAGACTTCCAGGATCCAACAAGCGTAATTGAGGGGATTATCAATGGTTGATTACATTAAAGCTTTAACACGTAAGCCACCAAAGACCCAGCCAGCTTATATCGAGCCTATGGGTGAACTTAAGAAGAGGAAGTTCAAAGCTATCGGGTTAACTTCGGGGATTGGCTCGATGCTAATCGGAGCAGATCTTGCTGGCTTTAGTGTAGTAGGGAATATTGAATGGAGAGGATACTATCGGCTAAAGGATCACAATGACAAGAATACATTTATTGAAAATTTTCCAGGAGCTTTTATGGCTAGAGGATTAGATGATGTTCCTGACGGGATGATTCACGACGATATTGACTTAGCAATGGGCCATCCCGAATGTGGAATGTATAGCCTATTGAACAGTGTTAATAAGAATTCGGAATTAGATAAGAATGATGTTGGTGATATACCTCTTTTCCTAGAGTATGTATCTAAACTCAAACCTAAATATTTTGTCATGGACGATCTTCCTCAATCTTTTAATGCTTTACCGATTAAAGGCTATATAGATCTATTACCCGAATACGATTTATTCCCAGAATGGGTTTCAAATTATAATTACGGTAATATCCAGAAACATCGAAAACGGATGTTTCTGATTGGATCCTTAAAGTCAGAAAACTATATATTTGAACCTAACGAGAAGGAAAAATTCTCTAGCTGGACCGTCCGGGATAAGATCGGAGACATTGAAGGAAAATGGGGATGCTTACCCAATCATGACCAACATATAACAAATGGTTCTGCTACAAGGTTCTTCCACATGAGGCATCGGGGTGATCGCCCAACATGGTCGGAAGTTCAGAAGTATTGTAAAGAGCATCAGAAACCGAAACAGAATTTTCAATATCACGGAGAGAATGGAGAAATGAAAGTCCGTCCCTCACTTGCTCGTCTAGATTACGATTGGACTTCGCCAGTTCTTACCGGAGTTAATCCATCGATGCATCCGACTATATGCCTTCCGATATCAATACGTGAACGTGCAAGGATCCAAGGCTTTCCAGATAACTTCGAATTCTTTGGATCGGAATTAATAGATGGGAAATGGGAGCATGGGGCTAAGAATAGCAACATGGTAAAACAAACAGGAAAGGCTATGCCTATCGAATTCAATGAATATGTTGCTAAACATATAATGGGACATATTAGAGGTAAGCCAATACGGACCTCGGGGCAAAGGTATCTGAAACCCGATAAAATGATCTCAGAAGCAAAATATAATTTCTGTAAGACCTCCGGATATTCTAACCAAGTAAAAGCTTGTTCAAATTGCTGGATGAAGGAGACATGTGATGTCAAGATTGGATAAACACGAAGCGATGATGCAAATAGCAGAGATTACTGCTAAGAGGTCAACTTGTGTCAGGAGGGAAGTCGGAGCTGTCATCACTAGTGAGGCTGGTATAGTCCTTGCTACGGGTTTTAATGGTGTCCCACAGGGAATAGATCATTGCAATGAAAAAAGTCCTTGTATAGGAGCTCTGGCTAAGTCTGGTACCCGTTTAGATGAGTGCTTAGCTATCCATGCTGAACAAAATGCTCTAATCCAATTATCTAATCCCCGAGAGGCATCCTATATTTATACAACTACAGAAACATGCATTCACTGTACAAAAATGTTACTTAATACTTCTATCCACACAATTTATTTCCGAGAGAGCTATGTTGCAAGCAGTATGCAGATCTGGCTCGATACGGGGAGAAAGGTAATTAAAATATGAGACTTGGCAAACCATCGAAATATCAAGGTAAAATCCGATCAACTTCGTTTGATCGGATAGCAAGGAGGCAAGTATTAAGTTATCCGTCTCATGCCACCCCTGAGATCCTGTTAGCAATCCGAGAATATCTAGTCAATGGTCTATCTCCAGCTAAGACCAGTTATAAGGGAACAAGGCAGGCTTTTCGATCTAGACTAATCTACTATATTAATGTCTGGGAAAATAAATACAATTTAAATGAAAAAGATTTGAAATAGGGGTTTACAAATCTAGAGCCAAATGGTATACTATCTATGTAATTAAAAAGGAGATAAAAACATGAAAACAATTAAAGGAGATAAAAACATGACTAACCAAAACAAAACACAAGAAACGATTAAGAATCTAGAAGCAGATATCCTTGAAGGCGGATTAACCGATGAGGAGAGAAGAGAAGCAAAAAAAGAAATTAAAGCATTAAAAAAGACAATCCAAACTTGGCCTTGGGATACTATTATCCTCATGAATATTGGAAACGATAAAGACTTAACCATCCCTGGAACTGATATCGAAGTTATCTATGATCGTGAAAATAAAGTTTACCGCCGGAAATAATTAAAAAAAAGGGAGGGCTTCGTCCCTCCCTTAAACCGGGCTACTCTCTTTCACTATTTCACTTTACGGTTTGGTCTCCTCCGATTAAGTAAAGGGTAATAACGAGTTAAACGATAGCTTAACCGACCACAACGAGTCGTGGGTCTGCTTATTTAACTCTAGGTGTTAGAGAGTAGTTATTATATTAAAAGGAGGGATTATGTCTATCGATAGAAATTCTCTTAAAATTAAAAGTATAAAAAAACGATGTCCCGATAAACTAGAGCCTGCTGAAAAAGAGCATACAATTAGTCCTTGCCGCTCAATGGGTAGAGCAGCTGATTCTTTAGAACGGTGGGGTGGTGGTTCGATTCCATCCAAGGACGTATATAGAAAGGAAAAAAAGTGATTCATGATATAAAAGTATTTAACCCACAAGGAGAATTACTTAAAGTCATTAATGGACAAAAACAAATGGACTTACATTATTCAGCAATAGCTAAAAGCATTGCACAATCTAATTGGGGAATAGCAGCTAATAAGAATAAAAAAAATGTTATATGTTCTATTTGTAAAAAAGAGCTAGAAGGAACAGCTAACCAAATTACATGTAAATCTACTAAATGTTTACGTGAACGTGTCAAAGTAAGATTGCGTTATGTTAGTAGTCTAAAAGGTAAACAAATTTTGCCATTTACTAATAAAATAATTTGTAAAGAATGTGGGAAAACAGTAATGAAACAATCTGCAAGAGCTAAGTACTGTTCTAAAAAATGTGCTAATACATTTACAGGCAGAATAAATCGTAAAAAAAATAGAGAAATACGAATTTCTATTGGAGGGGCATGTTAGGTAATATTAAAGTATTTGATCCAAAAGGAAAACTACTTAGAGTTATTAATGCACAAGAATTATATGATGCTAAATACACAGAAATAGCTAAAAGTGTTAGTAAAACTGCATGGGGCAGGTCCGCTAAAAAAGGCAGAACAACTCTCGTTACATGTATAATTTGTAAAAAAAATGTAGAAGGTAGAAATAATCAAATTACATGTGGATCAGATAAATGTGGGAGAGAGCGTATTAAAAGAAGAAATTATCCAGATTCTCTCCGTATATTTGAATGTGCAGAATGTGGAATAGAAATGAAGACTCGTCATCATAATAAAAAAACATGTGGGCTTGAAAAATGTTTTACAAATAATAGAGCTAGGGGTGAAAAAATACGAATTAAAAACTTGGGGGGAATTAAATGACTAAAGAGCACTTAACTCATACATTGGCTAAACAATTAAAAATTACTCAGGAAGAGGCATACAATAGAGTAATAATAATTTTAGAGGTTATTAAACAAGGTCTTTCTAAGGAAGGAAAAGTAACAATTAGAGGATTTGGTTGCTTTAGTACAAGAAACAAATCTAAAAGAATTGGTCGGAATCCAAAGACAGGGGAACCGGCAGTGATAAAAGCTCGAAGAGTTGTTAAGTTTAAAGCTTATGATTCACTAAAGATAGAGGTGAATCATTAAACTATTGGAGGATTTATGGATAAATTCTTACAAAGATTACAAAAAATTAAAAAAGCCTTTATAAAATCTAGACTTGCTAAAAGACAAAAAGCATTAGAAAAATGGAATAAAGAACATCCAGAAGAGTATGCTTTATGGATATCGGAAGGACGCCCTGACGCAGTGATCTATAAAATAAGGAGATAGCATGGGAAATTTAACAGATAATTTTGATAGAGAAGAATATGCTTGTAAATGTGGATGTGGAAAAGACGATGTTAAAGATGAATTAGCTATAAAAGTACAACAGGTTAGAGACATTCTAAAAAGATCAATAACTATAAATAGCGGGATCAGATGTATTAATCATAATACTACAATTAATGCTACCCCTACATCTAGTCATATAGATGGTTGGGCAGCTGATTTAAAATATACTGGATCTGCAGAAAGGTATGCACTATTAACTGCTGTTACGAAAGTATTTGATAGGATCGGAATTGCAAAGACTTTTATACATGTAGATGTAGATGCTAATAAAACTGCGGGGGTAGTTTGGCTCTATTCTTAGATATCTTCTTCCTTAGTTGTTGATACAGTTTTATCAATTACTCTATTGGCTTTATCTTTCATTTTATCAACCATACCTTTTTGCTCTGTACATACTTCTCTGTATATATCATTGTTTCTACTGACTTTAGACAGATCCTCAGATACAATTTCTGGTGGATTGCTTTCTAATAACCACTTCTTTGTATCATCATTCAGCTTAATTTCATCATACCATAAACACTCTTTGGAATAGTAGTCATTATGGTCATAAAACCCTAAAGCGAAATTAAATACAGGTGGTATTAATTCAACTATAGGAAAACTACATCCCGTCCAAAACGTCAGGCATACCAGCACGGACCCTAACTTTAGCTTTAGCTTCATCAATCTCTTTTTCCACATCATTTTGTGCAGCCATTCCTTTAGGATGGTTGATATTGTTAAATACATTACCTGCTAACCAATTAAATATAGGCCATAGTGTTCCAAGTACTGGAATCTTTTGAACAAACCTATCGGGTAAAGCTCCAGTGACTGCTGTAAATATAAGAACTACTTGTCCTACTATTGCAAACCATCCTTGTCCTTCAAACATTGCAGCTATATCCATAATTTATTCCTTTAAAGATAATGATTTAGGCAGCTCAATACGATGCCAAAAATTAGGATGCCTAACAAATGTTGGGCTGCTTAAATCATACACAGAGTAACAACGATCATTAGGTGATTTAAATACCATCTCTTTAGCATTTCTTGGTCTAAATTTACAAGATACTGGGTTAGCATTATAACTTACCTCTAAGCCGGATTTATGTATAATTTGTATTTGTGTTGGGACCTTATTCACAGACCAATTAACTAATTTATGCGGAGATGGAATCACTAACATGATCGTTATGATCAATTCATTCACTTTTTCTGAACAGTGGTATCTCGATCAGTTCCCATTTTCCAAGTAGCAGCACCACCTATACCGAGCAGACCCCATGCTTCTTGTGAAAAACTATGGAAACCTAACATTTGACATCCCATCATTAATGCACCTATTAACATTAGTGCATAAGTCTTATATCCTGGTATTGCTTTATCTATAAAACCAATTATTGTTGAAATTACTGGTGTCATATTGTTCTCCTAAACATATTAGATGTTAACTCCTAGCCATGTAACTAGCGTTACTACACTAGCTAATAAAAACCACACTTTAGTCATTTGTCCCCCTTAGAAGTAATTAAGTGAGTAACTATCATTTCTACATTACGTTCCAATGAATTAAGATCATCTTTAGTTACGACTATTTTTTCTAAAGCAGAAATACGATCTGCTAGAGCATCATGATTAGTAAATATTCTCTTTGTTATAAAGCCACCTAATATAGCTAAAGTTCCAATTAACATTTCATTTAACTTATCCACCGTTGTTCTCCTTCGGGCGCGGGGCTTTTCTTTGTTCGAGATCGTTAATCCTTGCATGTAGGTCTTTTACATCTGACTTATATTCAATTCGCCCAATACTTGTATGTTGGTTTTCATCAACCCTTCGATCTAGTTCATGAATCAACGTGGATTGACTCAAATGTTCTTCTCTAGTTTGTTTAGCATCGGCCTTCTCGGATTCCAGGGTATCAATCTTTGCTGTTATTCTATTTAAGCACCATGACCCGATCCCGATAAATAACACCCATAAATTCTCAAGCAGTTTCTCCAAACTTACCCCCTACGTTTTTATCTTCATTTCTTCGCGCAGTACTTGCTAAGACCGCACCTGGGGCATACCGGATAAAAATAACCACAGATGTGTATCATGTATAGCGCTTCTCGCTCAACGTATTCGTGCTTGCAATGGCCACACGTTGTTTGGTCTGACCCAGTAGACTGTTTATGGGCAATTGTTTTCACTTTTTATTGCCATACAAAATATAATACTACAATAATTAATGTACTGTAAATAGCGATTCGTATCATCT
>TARA_R110000851_G_scaffold24942_2_pt1 | contig 39903 bp, 43 predicted proteins | sample TARA_R110000851 | Tara Oceans TARA_R110000851 (sample SAMEA4397627) | marine metagenome | biome: Polar Biome; feature: [DCM] deep chlorophyll maximum layer (ENVO:01000326); material: water (ENVO:00002006), including particulate matter (ENVO:01000060) such as... | depth 17 m
GGCGCTCCTGACCATCGGCCATGAGCTGCTCGACAAGCCCCATGGTGCGGCGAAAAGGCGTCATGAAAGCGGCCTCACCGCCACGTGCACCTGGCGTGGCTATACGCATATCCGGGTTCAACAGCGACATAAGCTGCTTAGCCGCACGCCGTGATCCCGGCACAATGCGCGGAACCTTGGCCTGGGCTATTTGGTAGGATTGAGATCTGAACTCTTCGTGATGCTTCCGTTCAACGCCACCACGTTTGCTCATGCCCCCAGGCCATTGCACAGCTGGGGTTTTCTTAACGGTGATGACCCCGATGCCAAACTGGCTCAGAAGATAATCTAGGAGCTCGTTTCTGCGTCCGCGGGGACTGGGTACCGCGACCCACACGATGTGAGGCAGTCCAACTTGTTCCAGTCGCTCCAGGCGATGCCAACGTGTGGCCTGCTCTATGACACCTAGCGTCAGGGATGTCTTGCATTCCAATACCTGGCAAATGCCATTTCGTGTGGCAATAAGATCTGGCCGACCTGGAAACCCCTGCAGCACTACCTCCGGGTATGTTTCCCAGGCGTGCTGATGGAGCCACTGGTCAAGTACCCGAGCCAACTCGGTTTCGGTCATTTTCGGGCTTTCTGCGCCCTCTTCATCCCCTGTTCCATGGAGGATGCTGGGTAAGCTCGAGTCCCACATCACCCACCTCCCTGCTGTGGAGAATGGTCTATCGCGAGATCGGGCTCTTTGCCGCTGACGCCTTGATGCAGCTGCACCTTACTCCCAGCAATCATGCCGCTCATCATGGCGCCAGCATCTGCTCGGTTTATTTTTTTGTATGATTTTTTCTTTGCTGCGGTTACCCCCGCCTCCTCGCAGCGACGGGCCATCCACTTATCGACAAGTTCCTGCTCGGCTTCAGGCACGATAAGGGTTTGAACCTTCTGCTTAACGGCGAATATCCAAGCCTCTGCAAACAGGTCGGCTCGGCGTGTCTTATTGCTCCGCTTCATGCGAGGATTGATGTCTTTCAGGAAACTGGCACGGTCACGCTTGAGCTGGCGATGAAGGATCGTGAAAGCGTACTGCGCAATTTCGGGAGCGCTACCTACCCCAATAAACTCGACGGCGCCTTGGGCTTTCCAGCCTGTCTCCGGGCCTCTCTGGGCTACATAGATGTTCTGAACACCAAACGCATTGGATACCAGCCGGATGAGCGACCACAGCCAGTTGGGCGGAGTAAACGCGGCTGGCCCTTTGGCACAGGAAGTCTGAACATCGGACAGCGCCACATCGTCCTCGCCGATCCCATGCTTGGCCATCAGCTTTTGTGCCTGGCGCACAGCCGCTGCTGCCTCGTTTGGGTTATCGCTCTGCGACAATCGTAGGCACTTCTTAATTTTGTCCAAAATGCGTTGATCCACTCACTCCCCCTGGCGATCGCGGTTATCTTGAATCGGCATATTTCGCTTGGGGACATAGACACTTTCCACCACAAACCCCATCGCGCTTAGTGTTGTAGCGCTACTAAGACTCCAACGGCCTATGTCATCACAAGTGACCGAATTCCAGAATCCTGCGGAGAGAGAGGACACGATGGCGGGGCGCGTCTTACGGGGACGGCAAAGCAAGGCACCGACTTGATCAAGAAGGATCGGGTACCCGCCCGCCATCGCTACCAAGGCGTTCAAGACAGCGGCATCGTCTGCATGGTCCTTGTTGGGGCACCACGCGTTGAGCATCAGCTGTTTTCGCAGTCCTGCTGCCGTTATTAACGCCTGCTTATCTTCGTCTCTGCGAAACGCCGGTGGCAGGCCGAACTGTTGGGCATTCTCTGGTGGGATTGCCTCCAGAATCGAGACCAAATCATCACTTCGAAAAGGGGGCTGAATACCCAGATCAACAGCTGCCTTGTCAAAAGGCCCGCCATCATCTCGTGCCATGACATCCAGCTTCGGCTTATCAGGAGAGGCATCCCAGGCCTTCAAAGATTCCGCTTCATTAATCCAATAGGTTGGCCACGCGACCTGCTGATCAATGGTAAACCCAGCCTTTCGTAGGGCTTGGATGGCTTGGTAGTGCGCACCTGAGCTAGATAGCTTTGTCCAGGAGCCTTCTTTCGATCGCGGACGAGGGGCGGGGATCTCGACGCCTATTTCCACCCAAAGCCGTTGCTCTTGTCGCTTTAGAATCGACAGGGCACGGTGCAGCGTGATGGGCAAATGCGCATGCTTAGCCTCAAACAAGCGCCGGATCGCGTGGCCTTCTTTTGCACTGACCTTATTGCGCGGAGGAGACCACCGGGTCACTACCGATCGTTGGTGAAACCCGGCCATCACAAAAGGGGTTGCAGGATCCGTGGTAGAGCCCACGGAAATGCCTGCCTCTATAACAGTGTCCAGAATTCGAGCGCACTCATCGCTGCTATAGGGAGGCTTAAACGCTAGCTGTCGGGCGACTACCCAGAGCAAGGGTTCGCTGATTTGCTGATTCGCTGGCGCGTTGTTTGGATTTAGTGCGTCCGGCTTCGCCAACACAGGGCTGATACTGGTTTGACGGTGACGTTCAGGACTTTCTGTCACAAGCGCACCGGGCGTTGCCGAGGGGATATCCAGACTTCCATCATCTTGGGGGGCCCCGCGCCTTCAAACACCGATAGGGCTCCCCCTTTCACTTGCACGATGTCCCATACGTCAAACAGCGTCAGTAATTTCGCAAGCCGTTGCTGGACTTGCTTATCGGCGTTCAACAACACCCAATTGGCATTGGCGATGGCCGGCAGTGCTTTAAAAAGCGTGATAAGTGCATCTCCCACCATGGCAATCGCCACATCATCGCGCATGGAGACCGTCTGCTGAATACGCTCTACGTACCACCAGCTTGCCTCATCCACCTCAATGTGTGGCTGCTTACCGACCACCACCAGCATCGTTTCGGATGTATTTATCATCAGCGCCAGCGACTGCAACTGCCGCATCTGGCCCGTTTCAGCAAAAACGACCCACCGTGGCTCGCACACACGAAGACGGGGCACTGTGGCCCCGCTCACTGTCGGCTTTTTACGAAGCTTGCGACTGAGTTGTTTAAGCATTAATCCCCCATCACAGCCATCACAGGGACGTGAAGCTGGCAGACTGTCCGCCAGTAAAGCTTTTCACCTCAAACGCGCTGCTCTTAGGGCCGGGCATCCCTGGGCTGCCAGAAGGCATGCCGGCGAGACCAATGCCATCCACTTGGGGGCGTTCGTCGAATAGCTGCTCAATGGCTTCGAACGGAACGTGCCCCTCAATGGCATAGCCTCCCATGGCGATGGTATGGCAGGAGCGTACATCGTGCGGCACCCCCGCTTTGGCTTTGGTGTCGGCCATTTGAGAGCGGTCAGTGTGGACAATCCGCACCTCGACGCCATTGGCTTCCAGATGGCGGGCGTATCCTTCACAGCATCCGCAGTTGGGGTCTTTAAACATGATCGCTTCATCAGGAAGGTTGCCCGCGGCATGGGCAGAGCCTGCCAGCAACAACGAGATGGCCAGTAATGTGGTGCGCTTCATGATGTGGTCTCCTGATTGGATTGTGCTTTTTCCTCGCCACGGGGGCCGAGGTTCAGCTTGAAACGGGAAAGGCGCTCTCGCGTCCGTGGGGACAATGACCGCCATTCGGGGATGGGGAGTGCCTTGGCAATGGCTTTAATGGCAGAACGGTCGAACTGACGATCTCCGCTTGAAGAGGTGACCATTGCGGCTTTGAAATTGCCATTGGGGTGAACCTCGATTGATAGCGAGGCTTCCTTCATCGGCTTTGCACCAGGCGGGACATCCCACTGCTGCCCTACCCGATCACGTACGGCGTAGAAGGCTTCTTTCAGCTCCTGCTGATAAGCGGCCTCCGGGCTGGAGTCGGCCTGAGCGACTAATGGGACGCTCAGCGCCAGCAGCGCTGAAATTAGTAGTCGAGATAGTCTCACGGTGCGTATGCCTCCTGTTGGGGTGCGGCGTTGGCGTTTTGCGGCTGGCGTGGTTGGTACTGCGGGGTCATGCCATGCTTTTTCAACCACCGCTGCCAATGATTTCGGATCCAGTAGAATTTCTGCGCCGATTCCGGTTGATAATCGAGATCCGCTCGACTGGAGACGCCGCACTGCTCGCGAATAAAGTCTGCAGCATCTTGTGCGATGCAGGTACCGTCGGGCAGCTGTTCGTACGTCAGGCCCCGCTGCCACCGTAAGCGTGCCTCCAAATAGCGATGAAATGTCTGATCAGCACAGAGAATCGCTGCCTGCCTAGCCCACTTCCCTCCTTTGCGCTGCATAGCCATTTTACCTCTCAGGTCACTTTGATCTAGTTCCAGTCCTACTAAGACTGATCGGTAGCAGCAGAGTAACAGGCCTTCTGAAATCCAGAAGTTTGCCTGCCCCTTAACCCACTGAATGGATATTACCATTTAAACTGGTAGAATTTTGGCCAAATAAGGGCATCTTTTGACGCTTTTTGTTTGCCCCATCCCAGATAGAGTGCCCCTGTCCAAGTCCCGTGGGCTACGGGAAACACTCAAGTTAAAGGCGTTGAGCCGAGAGGTAGCGTAAATGGAAGTGGTAATAACTCGCCGACTGGCGAATGGTGTCGTACTCAATGCCGAAAGTGGGGATGCTCGCTTTAGCTGGTTTGCCTGCGAGCCCGATGTCGTTATCGTCCGGGGCAGCGGCATTAAGGTCTACTGCCAAGGCCTGGCACCCCGCCGTAGCGGAAGCTCGGAAAGCACGGCCCAAACCCTGCCCGACGAAAAGACACGTCAAGCCCGCGACTTCCATGAGATGCTCATGCCCATTGTGCAAGCCAGCTGGAAGCGCCATGTAAAGACGTTGCAAAAAGAAGAGCGTGCCGCGGGGATCCCTAACATTGGTTTCGTCATGACATGAGGCATTCCCCTCATCAGGCACGCTCAGCTGCGTCTCGCGTGCCTCCGATACCCAACCCGCTACCGAGTCCAGATCACCATGTGTTCGATGGCTGGCGCTTTGACGGCCGGCCGGTTGTTTTTACCTTCGAATCCAACTTGCCAGCGGGCATCACGCTAATGGATCCGCTCTCCATGCCGTCCGACATTTCGGTGCTATCTCGGGGGTAGGGCGCGGTGTATCCGGGGATGCGTATGCCATTCCGACAATGTTTGCTGCCAGTGTTGTGATGCCACTCGGTGCCATACTGCAGGAGGTTCGTGGCTTCCTTGAGCACGCAAAGGCTCACCCAGAGCAGCTCTTTCTTGTCAGTAGGATTGGAAGTGGTTTCGCCGGCCATGGCAACGCAGCTCACGCCATTCGTGACGCCTTCTTGGAGGCACCCCCTAACTGCCTTCTCCCCGGTGTGTGGGAGATGTCCCGCGAACCTGATCATATTCGACTGGTCATCGCCGGTACCCGTGATTTCGACGATTACAATTTCCTACAGGCCAAGCTCGATTTCCTGCTACAGCGCTACTCGAAGATCGCCGTCGTTTCCGGACGATGCCCTGGGGCTGACCTGCTCGGGGAGCGATTCGCTGATGAGAGGGGGTTGCCGATCTGCTATATGCCGCCTGCCTGGAAGAGACTGGGACGACCGGCCGGGCCTATCCGCAACGGATCAATGGCATGGTACGGCACGCACCTTGTGGCGTTCTGGAACGGGATATCGGATGGCACAAAGGGGATGATCGATCTTGCCGAAGGCGGAGGTCTCCTGTCACGCGTCGTTCGCTACGATCAGCATTAACAGAGCAACGACCGCCCATTGGCTTTCTTTTGGTACCGGCAACGTGGTACCGGTCACTTTCATACATGCTTCTCGATATCGCGACGAATCTTATTACGCTCATCATCCGTCATTGCTAGGTCTTCAAGGCTCAACGTCTTCTGTTTTAATGTTTCAGCAACGCTGCTGGGCATTTCATTATCAAGATACCGATGTAACCCCTTAATCCCCATACGCTCATCGGGCTCGCCATAGTGAAGCATCACCACCGCACATTGCCTTCCGGCTGTAATGAACCCCGCAAAATGTTGCGCTTGCTCATTTTTTGCGGCCACATGACTCAAATCAGACGTGAGCTCTTGAATCTGTGTTTTTTGTGCCTCGACCTGGGCTCTAAGGGCTTCGATAACCCACGCTTGATCTTCCGCTTCAATCAACGTACTTCTCCTCAGTAATTCATGTCGTAATTAACTACAATGCGCCAGCCCGACCTAGCCCAAGCTCTCGCTTTCGCTGTTGATCCTGGCTTCTCGCTGTCTGCTTCTCGGTTATCCCATAAGCTTCTCTGACTTGCTGATCAACTTCGCGCCAGCGCCGCACGGCATCTGAAATCGTTGACTGGGTCGCACCCGTACAGGCTCTAGCCTCTTGCTGAGTCTTTCCGTCTACGAGCACCAACCTTGCTGCTTGGTTGGCGGGTGACATGGCCCTCCCCCGGCATAGTTTAACGAGCGCTGCGAAAACTTTCTCCTCCATGGGGTTACCTCTTCAAGATGTGTTCCATCGGTAGCTTTGCGGCAGGCCTTACAGGTAATCCATTAGGCCAGACGCCGCGAAACATGCTCCCATGCCTCACAATCTATGTTCTTACACCCTTCATAATCATAGGGATTGTACTGCCAGGTAATTCGCCCACAGCTGGGGCAATTCCATCGTGTTTTGCCGGAGGACCTACTGTTGCGAGATCGCTTCACATGATCGGGCATGAGCAGCCCTGCTCCCTGAACCATCTTGCGGCGATCAACGTCGCTCTCGCTGACTGTGCGTCGCTTCACGGCATCTACGACCGTAAAGGGCAACCACACCAAGCCTGTGTCATCCCCTGGTGTCTCAAAGATGGTCGCCTGGGAGAAGTCGGTGGTCGGCAGCCCTGAATCGCGCAGCCAATAGACATCGTTCCCGTCCCAACGCCGAGTCTGGTAGGCGACGTAACGATCGCATCCTTCGACGAGTGTCGATTCTGCTGGTAGGTACTGGCAGTCCACATGGAAAACGGCAAGCGCGTCTACTTGATCGGCGCACAGTGGCAGATCAAAATCACGGCCACGATCCCAAGCGGCCTGGGCCTGTTCTCGGTTGTATACACTGGCGCGATCTATGTCCGTGCTATACCCGCATTCGCCATGGAATGAAATATTGGTTCCAACAGTGTCTCGCAAACACGCGAGATAAAATCGATTCGATTTCATGTAATGGCCCTTTTTGTAAGAAATTATCACGGCTATCCGAATGACCAAAAATGGGCGCTATCCCTGTCAGGAAACGCCCCGATTCGCTAGCCATTGGATACCCGTCGTCATTACTCGCTTGTTTCGCTGACCTTTCCATCTTCAGATTCTGCGGCGCCTGCCTCCTGTGGATCAGGAGAAACCTCCATCAAAAGCGCTTTGAGCTTGTCGACCTCTTCACTTGAGAGCTCTACCACGGCGGTGCCATCTTCCCGGAACTGTGCCGAGTCGAGCTTGCTACCAAACTGGCTCAGCTGCTCACGCATGCCGTTCACGACCTTTTTGGTCATTCGCTTGGCTGGTTTAACCCCACGCTTCTTATTCAGCGCTGTCGGGGTCAGCTTCTTTTTACCTGCCACGAGCTGCTCTTCGACACCTTCCACAAGTACCGCGATTGCTTCGCTGCCAAGCTCGTTATACGTCTTGGTGGCCAAGTCAGAGGACACGGTACCTTCATGGATCAGTTGTTTGATCTCGTCAGGCAGTGTGTGAATGTCCAGCGTTTGGCGCACGTGCTCTGCCGTCTTGCCGACGATCTCACCAATTTCGGCCAGGGTCTTCCCGCGGTTAACCATGCGCTGGTACATGTCGGCAAGCTCAAGGGTGGTGAGCTTTTCACCCATCTGGCTGGTCAGGATTTTCTTCTGGGCATCCGCTTCATCGCCTTTGAACTCGATCAGGGGCTGCTGCCCGAGGTCGGCTCCGTTCTCAATGGCCAGGAGCATGCCACGTCGACGGCAATGCCCTTCAACGACATAGATTTTACCGTCAACCACTCGCACCGTGATGGGCTCGACATGTTGCCCCGATTTATACGCATCCGCGAGGTTGCGAATGTGCTGCTGCACGCCTTGGCGTGTGTAGTCACGTGGATTGAAACCTTCCATCTCATGGATGTCATGAGGGTAGGCGTGGAACATGTTGCCTTTTCGCACATCCGCCAAGTGGGCGCGATGCAGCTTGTCGAGAGAACGCGGGTAAGCCGTCATGGTTGGCTCCTAGTGGTTGAGTGATTGCCTAGTCACCGCCAATAGTACGTCCCTAGACACGATCCAGAACCCAACCTATCAGCCCTCAAAAAGAAACCGGATGTCAGTCATACTGACACCCGGATGTTGGGGGTTTGCGAGTCATCCCGAAACGGAGGGTTAGAACTCTTCCCACTCAGCCGCTGCTTGCGGAAGGGGGGAGCGAGGTTTTGATGGCGATTGTGGTGGGCGCCCAATTGCTGCAGTGGGAGTTGAGGATGACTCCCCCAGGATGAAGGATCCCACAAGGTCATTCAGCTGCGCGGCATGCTGGCGCATATCAATGGCAGCCGATGAGGTTTGTTGCACCATGGCCGCATTCTGTTGTGTGACGTTATCCATTTCCGAGACCGCAGTATTGATCTGACTGATGCCCGAGCTTTGCTCATTTGCACCCGCGCTTATCTCGGCGATGACATCCGTCATGCTGGTCACGCTCTCCACAATTTTGCTGATCTTCTCGCTGGCGCCAGCCACAAGCTCTGTGCCCGCTTCCGTGTGGGCGGATGATTCATCTATCAAGGCTCGAATTTCCTTGGCCGCGTCGGCGGAACGGCTGGCCAACGTCCGGACTTCACTGGCGACCACGGCAAAGCCACGGCCATGTTCTCCCGCTCTCGCTGCCTCCACTGACGCATTAAGGGCCAGAATATTGGTTTGGAAGGCAATGCCGTCGATAAGCGTGATGATGTCACCGATTTGATTACCCGACTTGGCAATGTCGGCCATGGTAACTTCCACTCGCTGCATGGCCCCCTGGCCTTCCTCGGCAACGGACACAGCGCTACGGGCCAAGTTATTGCCCTGTTCCGCTGCCTGCGCAGTGTGCGACACATTGGACGATATCTGTTCCATGGAAGACGAGGTTTCCTGCAGATTCGCGGCTGCCTGTTCCGTTCGCGTGGCCAGCTCTTCGCTGCCATGCGCGATCTCACCCGAGGAACTGTAGACGTGGCCCGTGCTTGTGCGAACCTTCTGCAGCGTCTCTTGCATTCTTGCGACGAACGCATTGAATTGTGTCGCCAGCTCGCCCAGCTCATCTTGAGTGGTCACGTTGAGACGCTTGGTAAGGTCGCCCTCCCCATGTGCAATATCGCGCATCGCGTCAGCGGTAACTTTGATGGGCCGCATAGTCCGTCGCACCAGGACAACGGCGAGCAGGGCCACGGCGCCAAACATGAGGGTCCCAAACACAATGTTGGTGATAACCGACTGGCGAAGGTCAGCAGCCGCCATTTCGCGAGCGTCTGCCATCATCGCCTCTACATCGGACACATATATCCCGGCGCCAATCATCCAGTCCCACTGATCAACACCCACCGCGTAAGAGTGCTTGGGTACATCCTCTTCTGCTTCAGGATGCATCCAGGTGTAGGCGTAATACCCCTCTCCCCCTTGGGCGACATCAATGAGATCCCGGATGATCGGCTGGCCGTTAACGTCGGTGACCGACATCATGTTGGTACCTTCCTGGCTGGGACTCGGTCGCGTGACGAGATTATTGCCATCGTAGTCATAGACGAAGACATAGTTGTTGCCTTCAAACTCGATGCTACGCAAGGCTTCTTTTGCTAAGTTCTGGGCTTCCCGGTCATCTATTTCAGCATTGTTCAAGAGCGGCTTAATGGATGTGTAGGCGGTAGTGACCACATCACGCACCGCAGCCTTTCGGCTATCAATGAGCTCCGCACGTCGACTCTCCAAAAGCTCTTCGGTGTCGCTCGCACTTTCCCATGCGGTTTTGGTCACCAGAATTGATGTGGCAAGAAAGAGTGGTACTAATACCAGCGCAAGCACCTTTGTTTGCATTGTCATTGTGAGGCGCGATCTTGTCGGGGCATTTGATCTCAAGGAAGTCTCCTGCTGTGTTGTCTTCTGCGTGGGGTTATCGGCGCCCCAGGCAGAAACTTAAGCGATAGCGAATTGTTTTTATTGACGTTTATCTAATGTAAACGGATACCTTTGCGTGCGCTGGCGACCTCTGCGCGCAAGCTTTCCAGCCCCTCCAGATGGTGGAAGGCGCGTGTGCTGGTCTCGGGGGTGATGTAGGCAGCCAGGAAACTGTTCAACAGGCTTTTGATCAGTCCCGCTGTATCGTGGTTATTCGTAACCGACATCACGATCAGCTGCTCGATGGCCACCACCGGCATGATGTCCAAAATGTCAGGTGTCAGCCTCTCTGCTATGTCCCTCATGCCGACGCGAATCAGCCGTTCACATTCCACCGGGCTGACCCCTCCTATCTCAAGCCTGCGGCCTCCGTGGGGGCCGACGGGAATCTGCGCCAGCTCTTGAAGCTTCGCGTCGATCATGGCTTCCACTTCCGGCACCCGGTCTTCCCCGTTCTGATGGGTCTCACTGTTCGTTGTCGTGCTCATGCAGATCCTCTACTCCGGTTACTCGATCACGGCCTGTGGCGTACCCACTGACCAATACATAGCGGGTGCCACGTGGCTGGTGCTTTCGTTCCCCTTGGTAATATTTATCGTGGCGCAGCTGGCGCCAATGCGACGGCACATGACGCGGGGCGGATAGCGCGTCCTGCAGGCCTTGGTCCCGATCCTGGCCAATGGCCACAAACCTAGGCCGAACCACTTTCTGGGTACCAGGATGCTTATTGCCCATATAGTCGGGGACACCCGAGCTCACCGCGTCCGGGTAAGCAGAGATGTACATGCCTAGGGACAAGACGTACCGCGTGACGGCTTTCATCACGCTGGCTTCCTCTTCATTCATCTCCGCCATGATGAATGACGTGTTGGATGGCCGCTCCAGCGCTTCGTCGTTAATAAACTTGATGATGTCGTCAGGACTGAGAGACAGCCGTAGCACGCTTGGGAATCCCCCAGGCAAGCGGGGGTCCGGTTCACCCGGCACGATGATCTCCAGCAGACGCCCCTGACTACCTGCGGCCCAGACGTGGTTCGACGATCGATGGGCCTTCAGTAGCTCCGGGAAGTAACGGGTTTCCATGTCCTCCCGGTTTGTCCACCCCACGAAAATACCCTCGCAGGCTTTACCGGCGAATCGCTGTCGCGTCGGTACCGAGACAATGCTGAATTCGTATGGCCATGACCACGCCTCCCCCGTCACCGACGAAAGCTTGATGTTGCTAAGCCGTTCAGACAGGTGCGCGTCGGGGATGATGAACCGCCCACCACGCTTCACCAGCTGATGCTCCATGGCCATGACCAAGGCATCCAGTGAGTTCACAAACTCTGGGTTATCCAGCATGAGCTTCATTACACCTGCCGCTTGCTTCTTGGGCAGGTTGTTTATTCGCCGCTGCGCCTTCACCACGCGATCGGTGAACAGCGGGTAGTGGTTATAGGTCACTTTCTTCGAGGCCATGCCGACTCCTGATTGTATGGGATGCTTATTTAATTACACTGTATTGGTGTACTACACTTGTACACTAGATATTTGTAACGCCTTTCATGTCGGCTTCTATCGCCTCGAAGTCGACTGCCTTCAAGTCGCCGTATGAGTCCGTCACGCTGCCATCGGCACGCACATCGACAAAGCGAGTGCACCGGAGGCGTTGCTCTGGGGTGTACATGACGGATACAGAACGGCCCCGGTAGTGCTTAGCCAGTGTCTCCTGCAGGTCTCCAATGCTTTGGCACTCTCGGTCATCCCCAAAGGCTCTGATGCAGTACATGCTGCCCCCTTATGCTGGCGCGAAGGTTCGAGCAGTGTCATGGATTTGCTCGATGACTTGCTCTTTGAATTCGCTAGGAATGTCGCACGCAGCGCAAATCAACTCGGCATGGCCTCGCTCGTATTCCTCGTTCAGCCCCAGATCTCCCCCTGCGCCATCCCCCACGAGCTGGGCAGATTGGCAAATCATTTCTTGGGCACGTAGGTAGTGCACTTCATCAAAGCCATGATCGATCAGAGGGAATGTAAACGGGGTCTCTTCCTGCATGTTGGGCATCTTCTGTCCTTCCTATGTGTCGTTGGTTAGCTACACCTCAGTGGTGCGTCAGACGGCTAATGTAGCGAATCTTGGCGAATGCGGAAGGCTTCACGCATGGCTTTAAAAAAATGAAATGAACGGAGAATCCCAGTCATAACGCAACATGCGTTACACTGTATATTTAGACAGTTTTTGGAGCTTCCATGGACGCACAGTTACTTGGCCCGCTGAACATCAGCGCGGAACCTTTCCGCTTACCGATTTATCAAGGCGCCAGCTGCGGTTTCCCTTCCCCTGCGGAAAACTTTGCGGAGCCCCCTCTTTCGTTGGATGAGCTCGTCCAGATCCGGGAGCCAAGCACCTTTTTGGTGAAGGCCGAGGGAGATAGCATGATTGAGGCAGGGATTTTTTCAGGGGACGTGCTGATTGTCGTCCGGGGTATGGAGGCTCGATCGGGCGATATTATCGTGGCGCGGTTAGGTGCCGAATTCACGGTTAAGGAACTGGAAATCACCGCTACGCAGACTGTTCGCTTACTTCCTGCTAATCCACAGCATCAACCTATTGTCCTTGAGGAAGCGGATGAGCTTGAAGTTTGGGGTGTGGTGACCTGGAACCTGCATTGCCTTACACCGGCATCCCGAATGGCTCGTTCTGGGGGCAACGCGGTAAGGCGCGTGTCATGATTCCCGAGCTAAACACCTCTGGCCCGGCCATGGCGTTGTGTGACTGCAATGCGATGTTTGTATCGTCGCAACTCATCTTTGAGCCCTGGCTGCAGGACATGCCAGTGGTAGTGCTCAGTGCGAACGACGGAAATGCGATTGCCCGAAATTCCTATGCGAAAGCGCTTGGGATCAAGATGGGCCACCCCTGGCACGAGCTCGCCCCTTTGCACGCCAAAGGCCAGCTGAAAGTCTATAGTGCGAATTTTGCGTTGTACCAAACCGTCAGTGAGAAGGTTATGGCCGTGCTGGCGCGACATGCGGCGCGGATGGAGGTATACAGCGTGGATGAGGCTTGGCTGGCGCCCCCGACCATTAATGGCGATCTTGAGCCCTGGGCACGTGAAGTGCGTGAAGCAGTTTTGAAGCAGGTCGGAATGCCAACCGGGATCGGTATTGGTACGACCAAGACCATGGCGAAGCTCGCCAATTGGGCTGCCAAGCGCTGGGTGAAGCAAACGGGCAACGTCGTCGATATTCGCCATCCAGGGCGCTTGGAGAAGCTGCTCAAGTGCGCCCCCGTTAGCGAAGTGTGGGGGGTGGGATCAAGGTTGACGCAGCGCCTGGAGCGCGACCTTAGCATCACCACTGCCTGGCAGTTGGCCACGGCCGAACGTCGACTACTCAGACGGCTGTATGGGGTCACAATGGAGCGTACAGCCCGTGAGCTCTGTGGCCAACGCTGCTTTGGCTTTGAAGAGGGCCCCGAGCCACAACAGCAGATCATTTCCAGCCAGAGTTTCGGGCAACGCGTCCATGACAAAGCAACGCTCGCCGCGGCCATTGCCACCTACATTGGTCGGGCAGCGGCCAAGATGCGCCGGCAGGGTTCTGTCGCCCACTGCCTCCGGGTATTTGTGCGCACCTCATCCTTCGCACGCTCCGGCGAACCCTATAGCGCCAGCGACATCGCCACCTTCGCAGCGCCGACTGATGATACCCGTGAGCTAATCGCTGCCGCCATGTCGTTATTGGAGCGTATTTATCGAGAGGGCCCCGCCTATGCCAAAGCGGGGATCGTTCTTAGCCAGCTGGTACCGGCAAAGCATCGTACAGACGACCTGTTCGCGCCGGGGCGTCGCGCCGAAAGTCCTGCCCTGATGGGCGTATTGGACGATATCAACCTGAAGATGGGCAGGGGCACAGTTCGGCTTGCACGAGAAAGTGCCCAATCGGGGTGGGAGATGCGCCGGCAGTTCTTGTCCCCTTACTACACGACGCGTTGGGACGATTTACCTCGTGTCCGCTAGATGCCACCTGCAGCTGGCTACAAGCGATCCTCGTCGTCTATGACGCGAACCATCGTCGGTACCGCTTGTGTCCAGCGCCAGAAAACCATGTTGATGTCACGGTCGGTGGCGCCTTTAACCTGTGAGGGTACCCGAATGCCTGCAAATCCAAGATCGATGAGCATGTCGGCTATCTCCCAGGCAATGACCGGCTGGCGCTGGAGCTTTTTCTCCAACCATGCCTCATGCATCCAGGTCTCGGGGTTAGGACGCACGCGAGCACGGATCGCGGGATCGCATAGGTCCAGGATTGGGCCGCAGTCCACCTGATATGTACACAGCGTTAGCGGCTGGGTCTTAAAGGGATGACCTTGCTGCGCCTCAAGCCAAGCGGTTTCGAAGCGCTCACTGGTATACAGCGCGTGCTGGTCTACCTTGTTCCAGCGCCCCCCATTACGTGCAGCACCCGCGCCTGACTCTGGGGTGTGTTGCCACAGTGGGTTGTGTCCTCGATAGACCAACCCGCGGTATTGAAAACCGAGATCCAGCAAGCTCACGCATATCCTCCCTCAGCAATATGCGAGAGATAAGCCCTTACATCGTTGGCACGACCATGGCTAACCAGCTCTTCAGCGGTGAGGTCACCCAGGGGAGCAATTGGGTACGTCCGGTACCAGGACCATGCCGCACTAATGGATCCAGCCCAAGGGGCTATGCGCGTCAGGATCTCTATTGTCTGGCGGAGTCGCTGTTGTGTCGGCAACGCATGTAAGCGGTCTTTGCGGATGATGGCGGAATGGCTTAGCCCGACGGCTATCGCGAACTCGCGCTTCGTGATATGCAGCTGATCTACCAGTGCATCAGCTGCGATGTAGCCTTCTGTGTCTGTGCCCATGACTTCATTGATTTCAACAAGCATCGTAGTCATCTCATGTGACGTATGTATACGTCATTCTAGGTGATGGCTGACGTGCCGTCAAAGCGCTTAGAAAGACATTCCCACTTTCTCCGAAACCCTGTCGCACATGCACTGCCAGTGGCTCCAGCTGGGCTGGCGCGGCCTTCTGGATATGCGTTGACCTGGTAAGTTCTTGGCCATTCACAGATGGTTTTGGAGAAGGTCAACATGTCGCATTCGTTTGATGATCAGGTGGTGGTGCCAAACCTAATGCGCCAGCTCGATATGCTAGGTACAGCTCAAGGAGAAAGCGGCGTCAGCCAGACAGGTCGGTACTTCGATGCACCAGATATCGACCTATCGGTATACGACAACATTGTCCTCTGCATGAGTGGCGGGAAGGACGGGATTGCCTCCCTGCTGCAGCTCATCGAGATGGGGGTCGATATGTCCAAGGTTGAGCTCTGGCACCACGATGTGGATGGCCGCGAAGGTAGCACGCTTATGGACTGGGCGTTCATGGCTGATTACAACCGGAAGCTGGCAAAGGCCTTTGATCTACCACTCTATTTTTCGTGGCTTGAAGGTGGCCTGGAAGGTGAGATGCTGAAAGAGAACTCCTACAGCCGCCCTCACCATATTGAAACCCCTGATGGGCTCATGGTGCTGGAGCGGGATACGAAACGAGCCAAGCCGGGTACGCGGCTGCGGTTTCCTCAAGTATCTGCAAGCCTCCAGACCCGGTGGTGTAGTTCGAGCAATAAAATCGACGTAGGAAGGCGAGCTCTCAACAACCAGCCACGCTTCAATGGCAAGAAGGTGCTCTTCATTACGGGGGAACGGCGTGAGGAAAGCTCTAACCGGGCTAGGTACTTCCAGCTCGAAAAGCACGCCTGTGATGCGCGCCATGGCCGAAAGGCCCGCCACATTGATGCCTGGCGCCCTGTTCTTGGCTGGGATGAAGCAAGAGTCTGGGACATCCTGAAACGTTTTGGAGTGCTGGCGCCTGTACCGTATCGCTTAAATTGGAATCGCAGTAGCTGCATGACCTGTGTATTCAATGGACCTCGGGTCTGGGCGACCATCGCGGAGTATTTCCCCGATCGCGCTCGCCGTATTGCCGAGTATGAGAACCAGTTCGGCACCACCATCTCTCGCGATCGCATCAATGTACTGCAGATCGCTGACCGTGCCCGTCCCTTTGAGATTACGGACAAAGTAGCTCTGGAGCAGGCAACGAAACGGGATTACACGCTGCCTGTCTTTGCCACGGCCGACCATCCATGGACTATGCCGGCTGGCGCTTTCGGTAAGGAGGGTTGCGGCGCGTCTTAACAGAACGGGCAGGACCGCCCTGCCCCTTCCCCCCACACGATAACACCCACCACAACACCCACCACAACACCCACCACAACACCCACCGACGAGGATTGAGCATGTCTGACCCGGCAGCCAAGAATTCGAGCCCGCAAACGCACAAGGACGATATAGCGGTCGACCGTTTCGCCGCGGCCATGAAGGTCAAGCTTGCTGCAGCTAGGGCCAAGGGACGTGATGGCTGGGACGACGCTACCCTTTGCAGCGCCGAGTTTCTCGCCGACCTGCTTGTGAGCCATTTGGGCAAGGGCAACGCGGGTAACCTGGAGGATGTTGCGAATTTGGCCATGATGCTGCACCAGCGCGGAGAAGACCCCTTTGTGCTGGCTAACCGCTTCGCTCGCCATGCAGACGAAATGAGGGCCGAGGGCGCCAGGGCCATCCGGCACCTAACCCAGGGCGAAGGCTGGTCTGCATCCGATCTCAAGGCCGTCATTGATGACTACGTTGCTGGTTTGGCGCGTTAGAAAACGCCGGCAATTCGATTCGCAGCACTATCTGTTGCAGTACGACTGCCCTCGCATTCAACAAAAAGGAACATCTCGCCCGGCGCTAGTGTTCCGTTTCCCCTCCTCTAGGGTTCTCGATTCGAGTGGGCTCGGTATCCTGGATCTCAACAACCACCAAACATTTGAGGCCCCATGGGGAGACATCATGATGAACAACGTATATGCATTTCCAGTTCAAAGTACCAAGCGCCAGCAAGTCACTTTTTTGGCGAATACGCTCGACACACTGCGCGAGCTCGACAAGGATGCGAGAAGCGCTATTGGCTACAACATCGATCGACTGCAGCTTGGTCAGGATCCAGAGGATTGGAAGCCTATGTCGGCCGTTGGGCCAGGCGTCCGGGAGATTCGAGTGAAGGTGCCCAGTGGCACGTATCGAGCGCTTTATGTGCAAAGCAAGGGAATGGAAATTCACGTGCTAAACATCTATCGGAAGAAAGACAACGCTATGCGGGACAGCGTAAAGAAACTCACGATCCAGCGATTAAAACTGGTCGCTTAACAACGTTTTATCGACGATAAGGCCTGCTCTCTATTTAGAGCGGGCCTTTTTTTGCTTTGTCGCTTCTGACTCTTGCTTCTCAAGCCTTTTCCGCTCGATTTCGTACTGCTCTAATACGACCCTCTCTTTTACGTGGCCCGCCTTGATCTCTTTAATTAGGCCATCGCTTCCAAATAGCTCCAGCTCCACATCCACGACGCGGTTACTCCTGGACCCGAAGATCTTTTTAACCCGTACTTCAGATAGCGTTCCGAACTTCTTCAGCGACTCGGCAGTGCGGATAAATTTCCGAATTCCATCACTACGCCGGGTGTAGTTCAACTCGCCGCAATGCTTGACAAAATCCGTATAGAAAATTCGGAAGGGATGTTCACTTGAGAGGTTCCTTGCCTGCGTCAGCAGCATTTTACTAAGGCTTAGTGCTGCACGGGTCTTCGTATCCATCAGCCGGGTAATATTGTATTGCCGGTAGTTACGATTATTGATACTTGTTGAAATTAGTGGGTGGAAACGGCATGACCAGCGTGAACTCGGATCAGCATTCTTGTACCCGTTTTGGGTATGGCTAAGCTTTTCGGGGAGGATTGGAGCCGACGCAGTTGATTCTCCGTTAATAATCACTTCAAGGTTACACTTATTGAGGATATCCAGTGACTTCACGATTTCGGGATACGTGCGGCCTTTCTTTTGGGCGCTCATGAAGTTCCTGATCCCACTTAGTGAAAACGTTGCTCCATACGCGTACCCATCACCCTTTCGATGAGGCTCGAACAGCTCGGCCCTCTCCATTGCCATCTTGACCAATGAGAGCTCAAGGTATTCCTCAGTGATGCCAGGGTAGTAGAAAACACTCTCTTCTTTGCCATCCACGACTTCCTGGATCTGTGCCGGCGTGAGCTTCATCACGAACTCATCTCCGTCATGGATGAACCGGTGCGTCAGTATGGGAAGTGGCTCTCCAACACTTTGACTCTTGCCGGCAAGGGCTGCGCCATTGTACTTGGGGATGCTGGACCAGGCAGTGAAGAGATTTGAAAGCTTTTCCCGATCCTGCAGTTTATTGGCAATTACGCCCTGGAACGCCCTTAACGCACAGTGATCATCCTCAAAATACTCAATCTGGGGTTCTGCAGGATCCAGTAGATAAAGATTCATCTGCTTATCACTCCGCTTGGGCATCACGGAGGGGCTGCTCTCGGGAGCAGAGGAGAACAAGTCTTCATCTTCACGAAGCAGCGCTTGGCGACGACGCTGCAATTCCTTCATTTCTTCTTGTGTTGGGACTCTGGCCGCCATGCCTCTACCTCGAATCATCTATTAGCAATGTGCCCAGATTAGTAGCGTAATCTTCGTGGAGCTAGGTAGTATCTGTCACCGTTTCCAAAAAGTTTTGTCTCCGGTGGCAAGTATCTTTAATTTTCAGGCACTTATGATTCAGTAATACTTAGAAAAGTGCCCATCTTGTAGGACTACCACTTAAAACAGCATGCAAACGACAGGATGGCTGTCCGTAAATCGGCGACGGTTCCTACCTGGTAGGGTGACCAACGCTAACCCATAGAGGGAAATCGACGACGGATACTACCTAGCTCTGAGCACGGGCGCCGTGGGTTAAATCGGTGACAGATACTACCTAGTAAAGGCGCCGTGGCGGCGGACGCATGCACCAACTGGTGACGGATTCTACCTAGCTGACACCCTTTGGCGCCAGCTGCCACGAAGCAACGAGAGAAAACGACGACAGATACTACCTAGTTCCCTCCACCGGTGCTGGTGCTGCGGAAGAAATCGGCGACAGATCCTACCTAGCTCATACCCTTTAGCGCCAGCTGCCACGAAGCAACCAGAGAAAACGACGACAGATACTACCTAGCTCCCATCACCGGTGCCGCGGGAAAAATCGGTGACGGATCCTACCTAGCTCACCCCCTTTAGCGCCAGCTGCCACGAAGCAACCAGAGAAAACGACGACAGATACTACCTAGCTCCCATCACCGGTGCCGCGGGAAAAATCGGTGACGGATCCTACCTAGCTCACCCCCTTTAGCGCCAGCTGCCACGAAGCAACCAGAGAAAACGACGACAGATACTACCTAGCTCCCACACAGGCGCGGTGGGCAAAATAGGTAACAGAAACAACCGAGTAAACGTGCGGTGCCCGCTGCTAAATTCTCGAATCGGTGACAGATACTACCTAGTAAAGGTGCCGTGGCCGTGGCCATATGCCCCAATCGGTGACGGATCCTACCTAGCTCACGCCTTTTGGCGCCAGCAAACAAGGAAAACGGCGACAGATACTACCTAGCAAGGCTGGGGCCTGGGCGAATCGGTGACGGTTTCTACCTAGTAACGGAAGCAAGAGTCGTCCTCCAAGGCAAATCGGCGACAAATACTACCTAGTAAGGCAGGCAAAGCCTGGGGGCCAGGACGAATCGGTGACGGATACTGCCTAGCTCTACGCTCTATCCATGCGCCTGACGAAGAATCGGTGACAGATACTACCTAGTAAAGATGGCGAACATTGGCGCTTGGCCGAAACGGCGACAGTTACTACCGAGAATCGGATCCATGACCGGGTCTCCCTGCTACTGAAACGGCGACGGATCCTACCTGGTAGAGCCGAAGCCACGCTCCAAAGCAAAACGGTGACAGATACTGCCTGGTAAGGGGCTTCATGCAGCCGATGAAAGCGAATCGGTGACAGATACTACCTAGGCAAGGCATTAGCCCTGCCCTGCCGCTCTGCCACAGATTCAGGAGATTAGGCGCCAGCACCTCAAATCGGTGACACATACTACCTGGTAACTTGGTGTCCATCCGGATTGTCCGACACACAGGCCCTCAAAGCCGCTCCACGCTGTAGAAAGGCACTAGGTAGTATCTGTCACCGAAACCAAGCAGTATCCGTCGTACAGAGCAATTTAGGGCGAGTTATCCACAGACAAGGCCAGGGAAACACGTGGTTCAGCTAGGTAGTATCTGTCGCCGTTTAAGGGCTAGCTAGGTAGTATCTGTCACCGTTTCACCGAATGGGGTCAAAAATCCCCGTATCAGTGACACATCCTACTAGGTAGTATCTGTCACCGTTTTCTGAGCTAGGTAGTATCTGTCACCGTATCCAAGCAGTATTCGTCACCAAAGGTAAGCAGTATGTGTCACCACAACCCGGTAGTAACTATCACCGTTCAGCGATTCTTCCGCTTTCAATACAGCCACTTATCGAATTCTCCTTCTGTTCTTCAGTCCTTCTAGCCTTTCCTTAGAGATCTTTATGGCATCTCTCCCAAATAGGTAACTCCCTTAGGTTCTCCGTTAACACATTTCCTATATCCTCTTAGCTAAACGCCGACAGCATGACAACCCGCGTAATCATACCGGGGCGTTCGTGTATGACAGATAAGGATACTAAGGGAAATGACGGGACGATCTTCAACAGCAAACCTCAAAAACGCTCGCTGGACCGACGCTTGGATAATACGTCTCACAACCGTCGTTATTGGCGTAGTGGCTTGTCTTATCTCAGGCTGGTTGACTGAACAGTTTGCATTAATCGCCTGGCTTGGCTTTGCTGGATACTATTTTGGCGCGAGCTTGTTTGTATACGCATCCCTGGCATGTTTCGACGAATTTTGGGATGACATGGATGGCGATGGAAAAGATCACGAAGACACAAGGAGTGCGGTGTTCTTCCTGGGGGCACTTGTCGCCATCGGCATGATCTGGGTGAATTGGTGGTGGTTTGCCGCCATCGCCGCGGTGTGCAGCTTCGCAGGCCCCGTCCCCTCAAATCCGCCTACTTGGTGGCGGAAACTGTTTCTAATCTGCGTCGTCGCGATCGTGGCTATTCAGCTATGGCTCAATACCTCCCTCATCCACTTAATGGGCTCTGGGGAGTCTCTTCTCGATAACAGTCATGTTGAGACACAAGCCCCTCTTCTCGCTGCACTGGGCTTTGGATTAGGGGCAGCACGCTGGACTTCTCTTCGAGGTCCTAATCGCGCCATTGTTTTCGTACTGGCTTTTCTCGCGTTCTTCCACGGCCAACGTATTGCCGTCGACACTTGGGCCAATTCCCGCCCGGAAGCAGAGCAAAGCGAAGCCATCGCCTCGCTGCTGTATACCTCCAAGCTTTCAAAATTCATTAAAGAATCGAACCATCCCAATCTGGGTATGCTCGGGGACAATGAGTATCAACGCACGATCACGACCGCTCTCACACCAGGGTGGTTGTCGCTAAACGGGTTCCCAGAAACCTATTACCGCCACCTCGAAGGCAAGATCGATATGGTTGAGGACCAACAGGCGGAACTGCTGACAAGAGAAAGCTTCAAGAATATGAAGCCTATCTTCGACCAACTGCAAAATTACTACCAGGTCTACCTGATGACTGAGCTCGCCGGTGTCAGCAATGAATCCGTCGCTCAACGGCTGGCACGCCAGAACTTTCCTCCCCTGGCTGGCGCCGAGGAGCCTCTCACGAGAGGCGCGATCGCTGACCACGTTCTTGCCAAACTCTGGACGGAAGCGCCAGCCCGCTACCAATCAGAAAACGGGATGCGGCATTTGCTGAACTCACGCCGTGGGCGAGCAGAGTTCGAAAATCGCCTTGCGGGCTACCAGCTGACCTTAAGCCGTGGCTGGCGCTATGAGAGTAGGGGCCAGATGAAAGAGGTCATCATGAGGGCGGTAGACCGCCGAGTGGATCAGTCCCGGTCGCGCCTCAGTGAAGCTGACATCAACCCAGAGGCGCTGGCCATCCCTGTTGCCGGCAGCATTCGTTTGATGACCTGGGAGCGCTTTACTCAAGGCTCTTTAGGCATGACGATGCCTGTGCCTGACGCAACCGGGTCGGGTTATACCTTCCAACACTACCAGCGCGACATCCAGTCACTGTTCAATCAAAACAATGCGTATGAGCTGGCGCGTGGGTTGTACCAACTGATGAGCGGTGAAAATAAAGGCACTCCTATCAAGGCCACGGTCATGCCGATGATTGGGATTTTCATCAGCTTTGCCTTTCTCATGACGATGACGGGGTGGGCGGTGCTGATGTTGGCAAGAAAAGGGGTGGAGTGGTTCTGGCTGGCCCGGTCAGGCTGGGAGGACTACGAAAGCGATTACATCAACAAAGGCCCACAGGAAATGGTTCGCTATCTGAAGGAAATGGGGGTCTACGAGAAAATTTCCTGGTATGGGCGATATTGGATTCCGATCCGGATCTGGGTAATGCGTAACACGATTTGGTTCGTATGCCGTGAAAGATACTATCGGCTTCGGTTGCTGCTGATTGCGACGGCCATTATTGGCTTTCACGTATCCATGGTCGGCATCAAAGCGGCCTACCTGCAATGGCAACAAATCCCGTATGCCGTCGTCACGGAGACGCTGTCCCTAGTGGGTCTGGCACCCGTCTTCCCCTCCTTCCTGCCGGGCTTTCTTCAGTAGTCCATGCTCAGGCGTCCCGCTCAAGGGCGGGGCCGTCACAACCCGTCCCGTTAAGGCCTAGTCTAATCGTCTAACTAAGACGAAATCACTATAGGTTCTCGATTCAGCGTAGTGCGATATTCTGATGTGATGTTGGTGTTAAAGCTTAGCTTTTTGTTGCCGATAATCACGTAATCTACTCGGAGTTGAATCGCCAATGACCCCTGAAGTGTTCCAAACGTTGGTAATGCAACGTAATACCCGCGGGACGCCCAGGGCTTTAGAGGCCGCTCGCCTCTACCTGCTGGGACACACCCGCTCTGTGCGACAAGCTGCGTGCATTGTTGAAGTCACCCCGAGTGCAGCCAATAAAATGGTCAAAGAGCTAGAGTCTGAATACAAACGCTGGCTCTCGCGTCATGGCTTGGCGGAGGTAACCGTGCTGGTACCGGAGGAGCATGCTGAAGATGCAAAGCATTTTGCTGCTCGGTTAAGAAAATCAGCGAAGGTGCCCGCAGAGCAGGAAGAGGCGAGCGAGGCACGATCACTTGTGGTGAACCAGCACCTCCCCACCTAGGCATAAGCCTGCCCTTGTACATATCATTTGAACGACGGGATCCTGCTGATACCTCACCGGAACCAAAATTCCCAAGGTATCCAAACTGCAAAGATCCCGATAAATATGCCGGTTTTAAACAGCAGGCCACGGACACCGATCATGGACACCCTCTGGCCGCGAATCAGGCTGATCACGAACGCCGGCCCCTTCACGATCAACGGCGCCACCACTGCCATCACAATGATGCCTATCGACACGCCCACGGCATGCTGCCAGTAGAGATTGGGCAGATCTGCGACCTGTCCGCCCTGCCCTTCACGTAGCCACCACGCCACGCTATGGAGAAAGATGCCGGCAACAACGACTGCTGTCCGCGCCAGCCAGGTAGGCAGCCTCATAAGCTCTCCCCCTTCCAATCGCGCCAGCCAGGTACTTCGAGATCAAGCCAGCGCTCAATATCATCGAGCAATGGCCCAGGGGACTTCATGATTTCACCCGCCGAAATGCGCATGACGCGCCAGCCGCATAGTGCCAGCTGCCGATCCTTTTCGCGGTCGCGTTTAAACCCTTTCAGGTGACGGCCATGATGAGCCCACCCGTCGCATTCCAAGGCTCCTTTGAAGGGAGGGGCTCCATGGGCACGTTCCAGCTCGACCCCGATATCGAGGGTGAACTTCCGTCCAGGGACAGGTTTCTGGTATTCCCATTGCCAGGGCAAGTGCTTGAGGCTGGGTGTTAGCGTCAGAAGATCGTAAAGCCTGCGTTGAGGCTTGCTTTCGGCCGTGCCCCTGGCGTCTGCTGGCGCCGGTGTCACCGATGACTTGGCCTTCTGAGCACTAATGTTGGCGGGTGATGCTCGAACAGCTTTGTTGCCATGTACGGCATAGCCCATGGACTTGAGTTGATCTTCTGACATGCGCATGAAACTGACTACTCAATTTAGCGTCAGTCGTCGTTGCCCGAGTCCTCATTCTCCCCAACGGGGCCAACAGGGTATTCACCTCGTTCCATAGCATCCCTAACTTGCTGCTTGATCTCGTCCTTCAGCTCACGAGAGACTTTGAAGCTAGGGCGCACCTCGAGCTTGCCGTTGTCTTTGGGGATCGTGTTGACGGTAAGCCAGCCCAGGGTGGGCATGAATGCCGTTCCAGTCTCCATCAGCTCTTCACTGATAGCGGCACAAATATGGAAATAGAGGGCTTTGCGTACATCGTACGGCAAGGGGCCCACCATGGAGTCAAAGCGATCCAGGATGTCTTTCTGGTTCTGGGCTCGGGACTTGGTTTTGCCTTGGCCAGCCTTTGGCGGGGGTTGGGCAGTCGACGACGGATCGGATTTATTGTCAGCAGACATGGGGCCTCTCACTATAATGGGTGGTTTCATTGTAGCCAGTGCTGCCCCAGCCTGAAATGATATTGTTAATACAGGTTTGTATTTCTCAAAATTCGAGCCCAACTGTGAGCATCATGGCGTTGTTGCTGGCGCCGTAAGGGCTCGATTGAGACGCCACTAGGCTTGCCAGGATGGGAAAGCGTGCTTGATTAAGAAACCGAGCAGAGAGTCCGGCATAAGTGGTCCGCAGCTCCCCCTTATCCAGATTGTCTCGATATCCGACGCCTGCAGATCGATACATGGAGATTTCGACGCTTGCATCCAGTGCTTCTTTTAAGCCCATCTCAAAGCGGATGTCGGTTGTTGGCGTGGCTTGTGCAAAGAAGCCGACACCGAGCTTGGCCCATGTCGTTTCGTATTTAGCGGTGCTTGGAGGCATTAGAGGCACATCCGAGCCATCTATCTCTACCGTCTCGGATTCCATCGTTATGCCGCCTAGAAGATCGAGGTCTACGCCGCGAACAACATTCGCAAACCGGTAACCGATGTCCCCGCTCAGTGCATAACCCCAATCACTGTCCCTAGCCGAGTCCACGGTGACATAGCTTGCACTTGCATCCCAGATCCAACCGCCCAGGTTTTGCGACAAATTACCGTAGCCACCTTGGAAGCCTACGGCAGTAATGTCACTGCCCTTGTCGGTATATGTCAGGCTTGCATGGCCACTTGCACCGTCATATGGCCACTTTCCCGCTCCTGCCAGTGCGCTGGCTGATGCTGCCATGGCCACCGCAGACAGGGATAGTGCCGTTATCAACGTCTTCATTCTCATTTTCAATCTCACTCTTTACATTGGTGCGGTAGCAACCAGCCAGACAAGTAAGCAAAGTACCGAGGCGCCAATGATCGCTATAAGCGGCTTTCTAAGCGTCGACGGGATCCTGCCAAGGGCCACGTGCACTTTGTGATCCACCCACTGGTTAAAAGGCTTCCAGAAGGTTGCACGCCCGATGGTGTAAGGGATGACGACAAGGGCGATCATCATGGCCAGCTGCAGGTATAGCGCTGACAACACATGGAATACCGTGCTAGGTGATGACATGAATGCCTCAAAGAGGATCCCGAAACCAGGTAACGGCGGTTTCTCAATGAACCACCCGGTTATTGTCCCAATAGTCGGTATAAGCGCCAGCAGAATAATCGGCGGGACCAGGATAAGCAGCCCAGTACGCGCTACCCATCGCAGAGCTGCCGCAGAACACCCGGTACCCAAGCGGAGTGACTGAATCATCAATCAGACCGACAACGGCTGGCGCGAGGAGGTAGGCTGGAAGGCCGGTACAAAACGGGCTCCCAGCACCTCGTAGTTTGCGATAATGACGGTGTCCCAGTTGCCTTGCGGGTCACGGTACATGACCTGATAGTTTTCCAGGTCGAGCCCCTCATCCTGTGTGGCATTCAAGATGTTATCCATGTCCGTTGCCGCACTGACACCACCGATACCAAGATCAATGATTTCTACCGTTAACTCGGTCTGGTCTACGTTCAGTTCGAACGAGCTTTGGAAGGTGTGGTTCTCGAAGAGCCGATCCTTAAATAAAGACATATTTGTCTCCTCACTTTTTTCTAGGGATACTGACCACCTCCCCTGGAGGTGGAGTAAGCATTTCTTCATCAATATCACGCGATGTTTTCACGTAGGCTGCCTTCCACAATGCGCGCCCCATGGCACTGTCACGTGGTGTGAGGGACACTTCTGTTTCGTCCCCCATAACTATCTGAGTTCCACCGTTATACGGGACGAACTCGATAAACAGCTGATCGGGGTTCATTCCCTCAGACCGAATGCCTGCAAAGAGTTCTTGAAGCCCCACCCGCGCCGAACCTGTCGCGGTGCTTTGGCGGATATATAGACTCGCGTCCTGCGGATCTACCTCAATATCGAACGTCGCACTCTTAATGTAGGAGCGAAGGCGCTCTGAATTACAGTCCATTGGTAACCTCTGTGGTGCTAATGCCATTGCGGAAACATCCATGTTTAGGAGGCCTCATCTCCAGCCACAGTGTCTGCTTGTGCCGCATCTTCTGGCTGGCCAGTCTCACCACTACGGCTTCGCTCAACCAGGGCACGCAGCTTCTGCATGACATTTTCAATCGGCTGGGCACCAGAGATCACCTCGATGTCGCCAGTTTCGTTATCCACGATGAAGCTGGACGGGGTGCCTGTTACGCCAGCCTGCCCTCCCTTCTCCATATCGGCTTGTACACGCTGAACCATGTCTGGATCGCTCATACAGGCTGAAAGATCCGCTGGTGACATGCCGAGAGACTCAACGAGACCTTCCATGTCGGGCACACCACGGCCGCCACCACCTGTCGTTTCAAAGACCTCATTGGTGAACGCCCAGAACGCCTGATTACCCAGTTCTTCAGAGACACACTCCGACGCGACAGAGAGGTTCATCGAAGTCGGGTTGTGGGAATTCAAGGGGAAATGGAGGTATTCCCAGTTCACGTTGCCACCAGAAGATTCAACAATTTCCTTCGGAGTGTCATGGAATCGTTGGCAGAAAGGGCATTCGTAGTCGGAGAACTCGACTAATGTGAAGCGCGCATCTGGGTTGCCGTATAGATGCTTCCCGTCTGGCACCCCCTCATCTTGTGCCGCTGGCGCGCTCTTCAGGAGTGCATCACGCTTTTGCATGCGCTCTGCCTCAAAATGCTCATTGATTGCGGCCTTCGCGGCTTCGGCGGGATCGCCTTGTTGCTGCTGGAGTTTAACCAGGGCGCTGACATTGTCTGTCAGGGCATCGACTTTTTCGGATGTCTCTTCCTGTGCTATCACCGTATAAGCGACACCGCCAATGGCACCGATACCCAGTACCAGGCAACCTGCGCCGAGGAACAGTGCTGCCTTGTTTGTCGATCCATTCTTCATCTGCTGCTTGGCCATGTATGCCTCTATGTCTCATGTGTGGATGGAATGACACCAGTTTGCCTAGAGGCATGCCTTCACTGTCGTTCGCTCGGCACCCTTTTTTGGCCTTCTTGGTCTCAGTCAGCCTCCACGGGCGAAATCAAGAGGTATAGCCGCCCCGCTTTCTCTCGCCATCCATCAACTATCCAGTGCTTGCCAACTACCCCGTCCACCCACGATTGAGGACTCAACCCCACATCGTGCAACTGTGAACGGATCAGCCACCCCTCTCCATCGAGCACGATGTCAGCCGGGCAAACACCCCCTTCGACAGTGCCAACAGGGAAGTACAACCGCTCTGTCCGGACAGGGGTTGGCCAACAGAGCTTTAAACCATCGCCCCACGTCCAACTCGACACTCGAATGGCTACCTGACTTTCAGGGGCACTGCTGGTGATCTGACGCGCTGGCACGGGCATCGATATCCCCTCCCCTCCTGGCGCCAGCCTACCGAACCACAATGGAATCTTTTCACTCCGTCCATGCGGTATTGGAGGAGCCGTCGTAGCTATGCGCCCCTCGAGCAACGCTCGCCGGGTTTCCTTCCAGGTCTTAGGCCAAGCCCGATGAATAGAGAGGCCGCGTTCGTAACTCTCTGGCGCCAGCAGTGCCGATACCGATTCACTGGTTTCAGCATTTGCATAATGCGCGTCGAAGTCGTACTCACTTATGGCTGCACAGCCCTGAATGAGTAGCATCGGAACAAAAAGTAATGATGTGCATGTGGCTCTTAATTGCATCGAACGTTTCCTCTAATAACCCGATGGCATTGTTGCATGCTCTTCATATTCGAGAAGCAAACGTAAAAAAACCCAGACTCCTTCGAGCCTGGGGTTTTATTCGAACGGTTACTATCGGTCTACTGCTTTAGGGGGTCGCTTTCAACGAGGGCGTGGACATTTCGGTTTGGATTCGATGTAGGATGCCGACGGCAGCTTGCTCTAGTGCATCGCTACTAATACCGAGCCCCGGGCCAAAGCCTTTAAAGGGTTTAGGGGGCGTATAGTCGATCGTGTTAGATGCACCAATCAGATCGGAGGCAACTGTCCGCAGGGATCCCATACCATCAATCAGACCGAGATCCATTGCGGTTTGTGCGTCCCATACGAGGCCAGAAAACAGCGTGTCTTCGTCATCGCTAAGCACATCGCCGCGCCCTTCTTTCACGCGGGCAATGAACGTGTCGTGAGTCGACGCCAGAATGGTTTCCCAGTGGTCTTTGATCGACGGCTTAACCTCATGGAAGGGATCAAGCATCGACTTATTGTCCCCCGCGGTATAGGTGCGTCGCTCAACACCGAGCTTGTCCATGAGATCCGTGAACCCGAAGGAGCTACTGATAACACCAATCGAGCCAATCATGGATGAGGGGTTCGCGTAGATACCATCAGTTGCAGCTGCCACGTAGTAAGCACCACTCGCACCAATGTCCTCAATCGCTGCATAAATCGGCTTGCCATGCTCTTCCCGTAGCTGCTGGATGGCTTCATACATGCGGTCAGATTGAACTGGAGAACCACCAGGGGAGTTAATACGGATGACGAGTGCCTTAGAGCCCTCGGCTTCCAATGCTTTCTCCATGGCAGGGATCAACCGGTCGGCGTCAGCCTCATTGCCGGTGAGAATGGCGCCCTTGAGGTCTACGTAAGCGGTGTGCTCGTCCGTTTCTTCGCGATCCATCCAAGGGAGCTTGGTGGGGTCGGTCACCAGTACGGCGAAGATTAAAAGGCCTAGCACGTAGGTAATTGGCAGGACCATCTTCGAAAACTGGGCCAACAGCTTGACCGGGCCATCCCAGATACTGCCTCGGTTGGTTTTCAACCATAAGTCCAGCTTTGGCTGTAGTTTGCGCAGCTGCTGGCTAAGCTCCTGCGACTCTTTAGCCGTCATCGGTTGGTCTGTTGCACTGTCACTGACATCGTCAGTCTGGACTTTCTGCGTTCTGTCGTCCTGTTGAGGCATATCTGTCACCCTTCTCTCCCGTAAGTCAGGGTAAGAGACGGCTGTACATCACGACATGTAACAGAACGACATAGCCACCTGTCACTGCCGCGATAACAGCGTCATTTCGACTGCCGTGATGCCAGAATAACGACATCGTCAGCAACCACACTGTCAATGACGCAGCGACTATTACCTCATAGGCATAGAATGAATGCCTTATTTGTGTACCTACCCATCCAACGACCAGTGCGTGAACAGCTGATGCCAGAGCGACTCTTCCTATCTGGGCCCACCCTTTCCTCGTGGAAATTAGGCGGGAAAAGGACCGTATCGTCATATTGTTAGTATTCCATGCGTTCGGAATACTAAATATCGGCAGTTTCCAGGACACCTTGAGGTAACGCGCCACGTCTTGAAAGGCAGTCTGTCAGGTATGCTCTGTGCCTCGTTGACCTTTCCACGCCCTCTTTTGGCTGTGTTTGAAAGAATCGCAAAGTTGAAACCATCGTTGATGCATAAGCATATAGCCTTATTGAATATACGCAGCGGGCAAACGCGGATGATTTCTCCGAGAAAAACTGATTTTCCACGTCGCGCTGGCTCACGGTCATGCTTGATCGAACGCTCCTTGTAGCTGCATGTCTGTATAACCTGAATGCCAGGCCCCCTACCGTATGCAAACCTCATGATTTTCTCAGAGAAAAATAAGCCCGGGCATACGGCTTTACTGACATATCGAGCAAGCTAGTGTGTAAAACATGTACTACTGACAACACCAAGGCCTCTCCACCAGATGTCACCCGCCCAAGGGAACTTTTCCAAGTTATGTCTACCGAATCACAATTTTGAGAGGTCGCCCGCTAGGCTTTTCTCTGCGAAATGATCGATGCACATCTCAAATGACTGGTGTCGTATTTTCTCCGCGAAAAACGCAATGCGGTGTCTATTGCAGGATGTATTCGTTACGTGCGCCAGCAAACCGGCGACATTGCCTCGCTCTTTGAATTATTGAATTTTCTTTTCTCTGAGAAAAACGTTTTTACCTAGATGTCACTATATGCGACACCGAGTAAAAGCCCGTCATGCGACCACGGTTTTCATACATCGCTTATCCCTGTACCCCAGAATTACGCACTTACAGACACAGGAAGTGTTTTCTCTGCGAAAAGCCATCATCGAACGCTAAGCGTCGTGTTGACTGTCGATTTGCGACCAATAACAGGGATCCTGAATTACAGATGGGCCGATCGACAATACGTGCTGCAGGCAAGTTGCGGGAGCTCGGCGTCGCCGCAAAATGATTTCGCAGAGAAAAGGTGCTTGGATCCAGGTAACCCGCAGCCGCCTGGGGGTGGGCTGGTTTCAAGATATAGAGCCACCATGACCGAAACTTTTTTCTCAGCGAAAACAGGCCGCACCCCACATATGTCCGAACCATGTAGCTATAACTGCTCGCCGGGACCGATGAGGAGGGATCTCACCAACAAAGCCAGCACGAACAGTGACCATGTTTTTCTCAGAGAAAAGGCAGTGCCTAAGACGGGGGCATCTTGATTACGCCAGCAACCGTTGCCTCCCTGGTGAGTCACGACTCTATTACGGGCCACAAAGGCTTGATTGCATGCCTGAAGTGAAGCGGCACTGCACTGACGCTAGATATACCGATAACGGCACTATACTGCCGTTAAACGATGGTCATAACGTCAATGAACAGCCTCCTCATATACCAAGCTCCATATAAAGGCACTTAACTGCCGCTATCCGGTAGATAATTCGACACCCTGCTGCCATATGCAGTCTGGCAGGGTAGGGGCTACCGTAGCGGCATAGTTGTGCCGCCATTAGCTATCGCTACTGCCTTTCAAGTGCCAACACGAGAGGTCTCTCATAACCGCAACAATCAGGTCGTTTTGCGCCACAGCCAAGAGCGGCAAAATATTGCCGACGACTGAAGTATCGGTATGCGAGGACGCGCTATGTGTATACGGCACTGGAATGACGTGGAAGGAGGGTAGGGTGGCAGTTCAATGCCAGAGGTAAGGAGGTGCTGGGGCAGGAGCCGTAAAGCTAGCCTGCCCGGGAGAGGATAGGTGGCAGACTATCTAAGGCATCCGCGGTAAAACGTCAGCTGATCTAATGAAACGAGTTTGTGCCCCCCTTGATCGGCATACCAGGCGATGTACCTGGCAGTGTCACCCTCGAAAGAAATCTCGGATAAATGGACGTAGCCCTGATGCTGGATATTGTCATCGTCGGTGTACACCGCGGACAGGCATTTCCTTTTGCGGCCTTTCTTCACGCTCTGTGAAGCATTGGCCTCAATAGCACGTGCGCCAGTAGCATCAGAAGAAGCAGGAGTCTCGTCGTGACCGGCTAACTGACCACCCTGTGTGCCTGGGGCAGATTGAGACAGTGTGTCCGACTCATGTGTCCCGGCACCGTGTATATGGCTTGAGTCGCCGGCTAGAGGCTCAAATGGCTCTCTTTTGCCATGCGTAGCGTCTTGTACCGCGCCTTCGTAGGCAGCCCGTACAGAAGCTCCCTGAGTGAAGACCTGTTCTCTCCAAAAAGTCGACTCGGATATCTTCTTTATCTTAGACGTTTTGGCATTGCCGCCGATCGCTGCAACGATCTGTTTGTTCGGCAAGTCCAGTTTCACCATCTCCTCGTAGCTCAAGATCAAGTCGCGGGGTGACATCCCATCGCGATTAGTGTTTTCGGTAACAGCGGCAACGAGTGCTTCTGCATCGGTCATCTTCTTGGCAAGAATCGGCATGGACGTAATGCCAGCGGCCAGGGCTGCCTTATAGCGACGATGCCCGGCGACCACCTGATACTTAACCTGCGGCCGGTCGGGGGCAGTGTAGAACCGGCAAAGTATTGGCTGTTGAATGTTGTTTAGGCGTATGGACTGGACTAGGTTTTCAAACTCTTCTGGGTCGATAGATGATCGCGGGTTGCTGCCCTCTACGACCTCATCGATTAGCACGACTTTGATCACATCTTCATCACGGACCACTGCCGATTTCTTTGGCGATACGAGATCTTTGCTGGTAAACGTCAGCGCACCTGTATCGGCTTCATCGCTACTTGCCGATGTGGCCTCAACCTCTGTTTTCTTGGGGGTTCTAGCCTGCTTGCTTAGGTCTTGGTTTACTCGGGAAACGCGATGGGGCTTGCTGCCAGGCTTAGTCATGCAGCACCTCCAAGATCCGCGGTGTAGTGCTTGTAGGTATTGTTATCTTCGTTGTCTCCAATCTTCTCCAGGATCTCTTCGCAGACATCCTCCAGCTCGATTGACGCTACCCGGGCTTGTCCAGGCGCCAGCTCCCAGATTAAGCGCGATTCATTGCATGCGTTTGCGATTGGGTCACGTTGAGTCACGGAATTTGAGAAGGCAAGGTATCCGAGTGACTTAACGAGTTTCTTAAGCTCTCGAAAGGCGACAGGGCTCTTACCGCGAACTTTGTTGAAGACATACCCAAGGTGAGAGGGTGTCTCGTACCCAGCCTCTGAGAGCTCCTTCAGGCGCTTCCAGACATCCACGAAACCTTGCACGTCATCAGTAGATGGCTCACCCACACCAACGACATAATCCGAAGCCAGCAAGCACCCTTCAAGGCGTGCATCCAGGAGTGGATAGCCATCAATGATGATGTAGTCGTATGGCTGTTTTTTGATGTTGTGACGCAACTTGTACTTGTCTTGAGAAAACAGATCGTGAAGCTGCTGATGGATGTCATGGCCAGAAAACGATGGAATGACATCAATGCCTAGACGGCTTGTCGCGGGTACCCATTTCTCCTGCTCCAAGCACTCAACATTCGAAGTAACGTCATCAGGGATCACGCTGTCATGCAAGAGAAGGCGCCTTGACGCTACCCCCGACATATCCATATCTACAACCAGCACTTTGGCTTTCATAGCTGACACTAGAAATGCAGCGACATGGGTTGAAAGTAATGTCTTTCCGACACCACCTTTTTGTACGGCAGCTGTGATGACAATCGGTTCTGAACTTACTGTTGCCACAGGACACCTCCTGAGCTGTTAGATAAATGAGTCGTTGGGCCACTGAGCAACATCGATTCTACCCTGTATGAGCCAAAATGTTCATGTCTGGCTGTTAGTTAACTTAATTTCTAGTAGTTACCTATTAGTCGGAACAGGTTCCGCGTATCCCACTGATTTTAATCGTATTTCAAGAGCCCCCTTCAATGGCTACACCGCAACCTCATGCGCTTCGTACGCCATGGCTTCCCTAATGTGCCTTTTCCTACCCAGTTGTGCCGTATGCATTTCGATGACATGAGGGCGTTATCCACAGGGAAAGGAACTAACCCTGCAAAATCAGGTAATAACGCGACAAAAACAAGATATGCCGTTAAATGATGGTGAAAGCCGAAAAGGCTTCAATACCAAGAATGTGGAGGGGCTAACGACAAGCAGATGCTGTCCAGAGGCGCTCGTGTTTGCTCGTGAGCGGCGTTCGGACGCTACAGAGGGGCTAGGGAGAGGGTAGGGATGTAAACGGCCCATAGAGCCGCTGAGATGCGATGCTAATTGGTTCCGGCAATACTGAACGCTTGATCGTCGAGAAGGATGTCCGGTGGAGCCGTTCTATCACCGGTGATGGCCCTGGCAAGGCCCTCCGCTTGGTGCAACCATCGCTCTAGGGCTTCAGGGGCTTCGATGTCTCTACGATCAGCCGTTCGCTCTGCCCCCCTGCGAAGTCTCGTTGCTCTTCGCAGCAGCAAAGCCACAGCGGTGGTGGGGCTGAATCTATCGGCGATTCGACACCATGAATCCTTCAAGGAACTCGGTACCCGTAAGACATGTATTACCGGGTCTGCGTTGCGAGACTGACTGACACCCCAGCCGCATAGACCAGATACACGGCTAAATGTCTGGGGGATGTACCGTTGTATTCGCTCTTGAACGCGATGGAACCAACGTGTCGTACGGGCAGCCGCGCTTGTCTGTCCATCATCAGTCTGACTGTAACGCTCATCGTAACCAGGCAGCGAATATCCAGCATGGGCTGCGATCGTGGATAGACGGTAGGGGAGTATGCGCCCGTCGATGGCACCATGACTCTGCACCCAGAGGTAAAGCCATCTCGCAATAGGCGAACGTGGCAATGAGCCGAGCACATCGGTATCGACCCCGACGTAGTGAGTTTCGAACAGTAACGCCTGGCCAGCATCACTAAGACGAATACGCCAGAGACGACGCCTTGAAGGAGCCTTTTCAAAAGCCCTTTCCAGCTTGTCGATTGCAGGCTCGCCTTTACGAATCGATCGAGAAGACATGGACAGTCGGCCTGTATCTAACTTTGCTACCAAGGAATCTTGACCGTCACCAATACTGGGGAGGTTTCGGTACACCACACCAAGATCACAAAAAGTAGCCAAAGCCGTTTCCAGCTGGCGCAACGCAGAACCGGATGACTCCTTGCCACAGTGAAACCGAAAGACATCAGCTGGGCTGAATACCAGATCATCACCCTGTCGTGTTGCGACCTCAAACACGGCGAAAATCAGACGGCACTGATCGACGCTTATTCCGCCATGGTTACGTTGAACCGTAGGAGAGGTCCCAGTCTCATGGGTACTGCCAGTATTCGAAGAGGTTGCACCTTGAAATGCAGGCATCGCAAAGTTCGTGCTAATACCACCAGAAGGAGGTGCATACCCGGTCGGCTCTGCAGAATGGGCAGACGTATCGCGCAATGCCAGCGGCACGCAAGAGGATGTCTTGGCAACATGGTGTCCATGCTCACGAGTGCTCCATACAGGAACAATGGCATGCGTACGCAGCATCCACGTAGGAATGCGCACGATTTTCGTGCTGTTAGCACTTGATTTCCTAGGCTGTAAGCCTAAAATATGTTTGTCGGCTGATCGCATCCCAACTCCGTTTCAGTCGCACTGCCACCCGAGCTTCTCGCACACACACCCTGAAGCTGGGTCGTTGAGCCAAAGCCCCCGTAGTTGCTGCTACGGGGGCTTCTCTTTGCGTGCTCACTAGGAAAACGGCGGACATTGAGTTGCTACCACGGCTATTGCAGGCCGAAGAAGCTTGGGATACGAAGGGGGAGACCGCCTCGCCATACGGCAAAGCAGCGAATATAGCGCTGTATGTGCTTGTTTCTGCGTAATTTTTCATTTGCCCTTCTTATCCCGCTCGTTTCGTTATCCACAGGCCTTTTATAGACCTTTATGTGAGCGGTGCCGCAAAAGGTTACCACCCCTCAGATCGATCTTCAACGCTCCTAGAGCGACAAAGTACCAGTCTAACTGGCACTTTATACAGTTTGAGTAACCAGTATTTGGATCAACTTCGATGCGATATCGGATATAACAACACGCAACCCGATTACGTTACTTTCTCATTGCTTCAGGATTATTTTCCAAGTATTGCGGTCGTAAACAGATGCGCTAAATGCACGACGTTGATTAAACGACAGTCCGTGATTTTAGGAAGGCTTTTGTTATTGACGGAGAATGTTGTAACAGTATCTTGATGATAACGGTCAGTAGTAAGTTTACACGCGGCCTCTTATCAGAGGTGATTGCTCTTTCCTAAACAGCCAGAAATTCCCTAAGCTTCTCAATATTTGTTAGTTGTTCACAAACCGAACGTAAGATAATCGGATAAGTAGAGCAGTGGCACGTTATAATTCAGCAGCAAGGAGTCCTACGTATGAAATATATGTTAAGAAAAAGAGGTGGGTAGGTGTCTTTATAATAATGTATGGGAGGTATTGTTTCACGTGAAAGGATGCGGTTATTTACGACCGTAGTAACAATTAAAAAACCGTAGATGGACATTTCAACACAGAGGCATTCTCACCGTGGCGGTGAGGAGGAGGAGTATCTCAAGGGTTGATGAACGGAAAGCGCTCAATATTGAGCGCTTAAACATAGCAGTAAACCTGTAAATATTCAGGTCAATTTAAGACGTGCTTAGGAGGGGGGCTTCTAGTGCTATACGAACTCGATATAAACTCCATAAATAAAGACAGCTAGGCCGACTAGAAATATAGCAGAGTACGCGATCCTATTCGTTTTCTTTGACATGACACTACTCACTATGTGGAAAATTAGCAAAGCACATACATATAGTAACTCACGCAAAACTCTTCCGGAACATTATCGCCGAGAGAGTGATTGTAGATAGAAGCTGTGTAAGGCAGAAAGGATCACCTCACGCATATCTATCTCTAATCGCAACAATAGAACGCTTCGCTGTTGATATCTTCTTCATCAACTCTCTAAGCTCGTGAAGCTGGTCCTCTGTGATACCAATAATTTCTTTTTCCCAGTCAGTCGCATTCTTGAAGAGATGCCCATGAAACTTCTCATCATTCTTTCGACGTGAGAGGCTTTTTGACATTGTCTTCTGGCTACCTATCGGCCCGACTCTAAAGAATTGTCTCCACTCCATGGAGATACTAAACCCATCTTTAAGCGTAAGAGATCCATTAGCTTTCCTTGCCCTGACGACAGGAAAATAGAACCCTTTAGGCTTTTCATCTTCTGATCTTGACTTAATTTCGTCGTCATACATCGCTTGCTCGTGCTTTGCTTCCACAAGCACTTTTGCATATTCAACTTGTAATAGTTTTATGATGAGATCAAAGGCTTTTACTCGAGACTCACCAATAGCAAGCCTAGGTATATTAACGCCAACGTTTTTGGTGTCGCCAATAGACGTTAGGGTCTCCAGCTGGTTGTCCAGCTTACCCTCTAAGGTTTCCATGGCCCCAATCACTTCTGTGATAGCGTCTGTCAAATTGGAGCTAAGCTGATCCGGTTCGTCCATCGCGGCCTCTGTGGGTAATAGCGTGCTGCATCCAACTATACTATCTATGTGGAGGTTGGGTCTACATCCTACTTGGTGATGCCATATCGATGCAGGAGTGGATGAGTACCAAAAGCCAAGAGGAAAATCAAGGGATCAATCCCCATATGTGGATTTGACTGGCAACTTCTCTAGCTAAAAGGAAAGACTCGGCTTTCATCCACATATGGGGATACTCGTCGAACGTAATGTGGGAAGAAGGCTGCAATAATTGACAGTTATTAGACCAAGAAATGGTAAATCCACTATATAGGGGATGCAGCTCCTACTTTTCTATGTAGCTTTTGTATGCTATAAAGTCAGTGCTCAACATGGTTGGTGCCACTTAGGAGTTTAGGATGAGCGAGCAAAACCTCAAAAATATCATGGCTTTGGATCTGGGATACTCGAGCGACAAGGCTTCCTACCTTTCTTTGGAAGTAGGAGAGCGGCCTAGTGATGCTTTAGCCAGAATTAAGGTTGATCACTGTCCTGGCGGTGTTCAGGATTTCGGAACTACCGATCAGGCAGTTGCAAGTAACTCTATGTCTGAAAAGGTTAGTGTTGAAGGCCGGAGTTACGTGGCGGGGGTGAATCATAAAACTGTCGGCCACGACAGGCAGCGGTCTGATCACTTTATTTACGAACCAGAGTGGAAAGCACGTTTTTATGCGGCTTTAAAGCGGAGTGGATTCGAAAGTAGGGTTATTGATGTACTGGTTTTAGGGCTTCCTTGCGAACAGTTCTATAATCACATTGATCCACAACAAAAGTCTGATCACGTTATTCATATTGAACAGACGTGCCAAGGCCTTATTAATACTGGCGACGACTTGCCATATGAAGTTAAGAAGGTAGTCGTAATGGCACAGCCTCATGGTACATATTGGGGTTTCTTTGGTAAGACTGGCGATTCTCGACTGCAAAATCTTGCACGACGTGGATCGATTCTAGTTATGGACATTGGTTACTACACGTTCGACTGGATAAATCTTGATAAACTGAGCGTTGTATTGAAGAACTCGAACTCTCGTTCGAACGCCTATCATCAGGTCCTTTCTTCAGCCGCTGGAACCATTACCAGTGAATTGCGTGAGTCAGGACTGAAAAAAGCCGCTGTTTCACCAGACGACATTGAAGACGCGCTATTCAATGGTGAAAAAACGGTTTTTGTAGGTTCGAAAGAAATCAAGATTGATGACTATTTGTTATCAGCAGCAGAAGACGTTTCACAACAGGTTCTTAAGGCTGTTGAAGGTGATATTGGTAAAACACCGCCTAATATGATTATCGTATCAGGTGGCGGCGCTAAGCATTTTAGTCCTCATATTGTTAAATGGGCTGAAAATATTGGTGCCGAGGTTGTTACACCCAATGAACCAGAGCGTCTTAACGCTTATGGTTATATGACAAACGCGATCGTAAATCACATTTAGCTTGGTGCTTCCAATGCGTGTTGAAATTAACGAAATCACTTTTTTAGGGCCTTACTTCAGTCGGTTTGTTAGAGACCACTGTGGCGACGAAAGTGAATCGCTGATTGCAAAAAAAATGTTGCCAGTGTCGGCATGCATTGGTGCCTCAATTCGCCATAAGGAAATGATTAGGCTTGATCCCGATGGAATATTAGGTGTCAGGCCAATTATCCTAAAACGCCGCATAAGATATAACTTCGATATGCATGTTCACGTTGAACTGTGCAGTTATCTTGATCGAGCGGAAGAGGGGCGATGGGAGGCTTTGGTCTGGCTAGCGGAACTGCATGCAGCAAGCTTCTATGGGGCAGTTTCGATCAGCGACGCCATGGGGTTTGGTGGTTCGAATGCTGCTGGCAGTCCAGTTAGAAGCACACATCATACCGCAAGCATGGATCGAGAAATCGCAAGCCCGGATCGGGAAATCGAGCGTAATGGTGAAAGCATTGACCCAGATATAGCCCCGGGCAACGTAGCAATCTCATCACGAGATGGAGCTTCAACATTCAGTGAGCCCGTCGAGAAGGGCGGTCCAGAGACTATTGATCCAAGTGAAAGCCGTGCTCGACGTGGGTTCGAATCCAATAATGACGCCTCAAATTCTGCTAAGGATAAGCCACCCAAAACTGTGCAAGATTCAGAACCAAGGATTGGGGAGGTCGACGATGCTGACGACGACCCAGGAAGTGAGCCGTTCTCATTTCTGTCTGAAATGGCGCAAAGGGATAGAGATTAGTGGAACTCCTTAGCCATTTTCTTGCAGAGGAGGGCTGTTTGTTAGTTGGAGGGCCGCTGTCGCGGCCCTTTCTTATGGTTTATTCAGAGGTTTTGTCATTATCACGCGGATCGACTTCACAGTTATCCTGGCAAGAATTGGAAGAGGACGGGAATGCTAACGACTTTGACATCCTCCCCTCCCTCAGCTTGCGCTGCCGTCTAGCGACGG
>TARA_R110000851_G_scaffold1692_6_pt1 | contig 39466 bp, 28 predicted proteins | sample TARA_R110000851 | Tara Oceans TARA_R110000851 (sample SAMEA4397627) | marine metagenome | biome: Polar Biome; feature: [DCM] deep chlorophyll maximum layer (ENVO:01000326); material: water (ENVO:00002006), including particulate matter (ENVO:01000060) such as... | depth 17 m
ATTTTTGTAAGTAATAACAATAATTTAATTTCAAAGCATGGCTAAGAAAGCAAAAGAAGTTGAGCTTGTACAAGATGTACAACCAATAGAAGAAAACAGTAAAGTTACACAAGAAGAATTACAAGGCATTCAAGATGCTGAAAGAAAAATTCAAGATGTCACTTATCAGTTAGGTGATTTACAGTTAGTAAAATTAAATGTAGAAAAAAACGAAGAAGCTCTTAAACAAAAGTTTCAATCTATTATAGATGAAAGAAACGTTCTTGTAAGCGGGTTAAAAGAAAAATACGGAGACGTAAGCATTGATAAAAACACAGGTGAGATTCAAAGCAAATAAAAGCTTATGAAAATTTCTGAACATATATCATACAAAGAGGGGATAAGAAGTTCAACAGCTAAGAGACTAGGCATTGTTAATACACCTAGTGATTACCATATAGTAAATATGGAAGTCATAGCAGAACAAATCTTTGAACCTCTGCGCAAATATGTAGGAGGTCCTATTAGAATAAATTCATTCTACCGATGCGACGAATTAAACGAAGCAATAGGTGGAGCAAGTAAAATAATCGACGGAAAAAAACGTCAAACATCACAGCACTGCGAGGGTAGAGCTATGGATATAGATGATGCGTACGGTCACAAGACAAACGCTGAAATGTATAAATTCATAAAAGACAACCTAGATTTCGATCAAGTAATATGGGAGTTTGGTGATGAGAATAATCCAGATTGGATACATGTATCATATGTATCTGAAGACAGTAATAGAAACAGATGTTTAAAAGCTTATAAAGACAAAAATAAAAAAACAAGATACATGGTAATTTAAACAAAAACGCGTTATGACTCTTAATGAAATTGCATATAATATAGCAGATGCTTCTGGCAGAGCTACAAATGCATCATACATAGAGCGACTTAAATTTCAAATTAAGTATTATAGATCTTTATTAATACGTAGAGATCAGGAGCGAAACACTTATCTACCAGATCAGTTTATACAAACTTTAGAAGCACCTATTACTCTAGTTAACATAGCAGAAACAATTGAGTTCTCTGCGGCTGTAAACAATCAACCTTTACATAAATCAAACTCTATTCTTCCTAAACCGGTCAGGTTAAAGAGAGGAGTACCTTTCTTTGAAGTAGCGTTTTTTAAAACTACGTATACAGGCAAACTTCAAGTTAGACAAGTTGTAGCAGTTACAGATCAAGTAGCAACTACTTTTGGTACCTGGTCAGGTTCTTTTTTAGTTACTGGTACTATTAGTATAGGAGCTTCAGTTACGCTTTCTGATATAGCAAGTACAAACAGTAATACTCAATCGGGTACAGGAGCTGTTTTTCAAATAGTTTATACAACAAATTCTGGTTCTACTCCTATAACTAGTATCAACATTACTCAAGGAGGAGTGGGATACAACGTAGGAGATCAAGTTACTTTAACTCTTCCTGCAACAGATGGTCCTAGAGACCTTGGTGATTCAAGCATTGTGTATACTATTACACAAGCAGATATGGATCTTACCAGTATACTAAGTAGAACTAAAGAAGCTCTTATTCCAATTACTCCTGGCGCATACCAATACTCTTATTTTACTAAGTTTAATGCAAACGCTCCAAAGTACTTTTATCAAAACGGTAGAATCTATACATTAAATATTCCTAACTCTGATTCTAATGAAGGAGACGCATACACAGTACCGTCGTTATTTATACGAGGTATCTTTGAAGATGTAGAAGAGCTTAGAGGATTTACTTACATAGGAGAACCTTGTTATAATGACGAGTCTTCTTATCCGGTTACCGCAGATATGATCCAACAGATAACACAAGCAATTTTATCAGCAGAATACAAGATGGAAAACATACAAAACGACAATAACGAAATCAAAGTAAATGAATAACTATGGAGCAAAAGATATGTACGCTTTTTATAAAAAGAAGAATCCTAAAACAGAGGTAACTTACACATTATATAAATACGTAATATCAAAGTTTAATCACAAAGTAGTAGAAGCAGTATTAGAAGGACAGACGTTTTACCCAGGTCATCAATTAGGAAGACTAAAAATAAAACGAGTAGAAAGAAATTTTGAAAAGAAAAGTGTCAATTATTTTGAGACAAAAAAACTCAAAGAGCAAGGCATAGACAAAGTAGTATACTGGACCGACGATCATTGGTTTAGATGGTATTGGGAAAAGGCAATATGTCAAGTAGCCAATAAAAGTGTATATAAGTTTACTCCTACAAAAGGAAACAGAAAAAAGCTTTCAGACAAATTAAAATTGGATGAATTCTCATTTTTAAACTTTATCAAATGAATTATAAACACATAAGTTCGAAAAACGTAATCGCTAAAATATTTAGAGACTTACGTATTAATGATGAAGGGTGGGTCTTAGACGCTATGGAATGGATAGGCGAAGCATTGGAGTACATTGGTCATGTATCAATCTCTGAGCGCAAAGCTGTAGAAGTTACAACAGATAGCCACAAAGCGGTATTACCGTTAGACCTAGTCGACATTATACAGGTAGAATACTCAGGTTCACCTCTACCTTACGGAACTGATGTAACAGGATATGATTTACCAAACTCTGCGTCAACTACTAATATGTCACCTAACGGAGCAAACGTTGAGGTATATACATCTGCATACACGCTAGATGTAAATAATATTAGTAATAATGCTAGCGGTTTAACTAAAAGATCTACAAAAAGTGGTGTTAGAGGCGGTGACTATTATATAATTAATAATGGATCAATACAAACTAGCTTTACAAAAGGTAAAATAAAAATACATTATACAGCTTATCCTACTGATAGCGATGGATACCCTATGGTACCCGATAACATATATGTAAAACAAGCACTAGAGTGGTATGTATTACGTCAAATGTTAATGGGAGGATATGCTCATCCGTTATTCAGTTGGGAAGTGGCAGATCAAAAATGGGGTCAATATTGCATAAGTGCTCAGAACGATCTAGCCTTCCCTTCTGTTGATAAAGTAGAATCATTTAAAAACATGTGGGTTAGACTTATACCTAATATAAATGCTCACAGAGATTTCTTTATGGGCAATCAGTCTCAAGAACAGATTTTAAAATAAGATGAAATTAGATAAAGGTTTATACAAAGATACACACGCTATTGATCAGCTTGAGGGTACTTATCAAAACGCTCGTAACATACTTGTTAATAAAATACATGGTGCTGTTACAAATGAGTTAGGCTTTGATAAAATACATACGCTTACTAGAAAGATCATAGGAAGTATACCAGTAACAGATGATGAAATTATTATCTTTTCTAGAGATGACGATTCGGATACTATTGTTACTAATAGAACAGTAGCTACATACTATGTAGATATCCCTGCTAACATGACAGGAAATCTTACTATAACTTATACTAACAATTTAGGTATAGTACAAAGTGAAACCCTTATTATAGATGATTTGCCTTTTCCTTCAGGAGGAGGTGCTTATACTTATTTTATTAATGGAGGAGTTACTGTTACACAATCTGATAGTACTACGCCATCTAACAACTTTACTGTTGTTTTTTCTGATACTACTAACGTACAGAATATAAAAGCAAATTTAACCTTTCAATTAGAAACAGGATCTGCTTTAACTATAATAGAAGAAGTTTATTATTCTGAAATAGGAAGATACAAAGACGGATCTTATACAAAAATACTAGAGTCATCTAAACTTAAACTTAGATCTGATTCATTTATTAAAGGATGTTATGTATTAAATTATAAGCGAGAGATTATCATTGCTTTTACAGACGATAAGAATCCTCCAAAGATTTTAAATATAGATACATTGCCTTTTGATGTAGATCCTACGTCAAAAAAACTTTTAGACGAAAATGATTTAGTATTATCTTATTTGTTTCCAGAGTTTTCTAAACCACGTATAGTTTATAATACCATTTTAGATAACGGAGGTGCCTTAAAATCCGGGGTATACTTTTTGTCTTTTGCTTATGAGTTAGAAGATGGTAGTGTAACAAACTATACTCCATTAGAAGGTCCTTTTGTTGTTACAAATTCTACACTAGAGTTATCAGGAAGTTATAGACAAGATCAACAAAGTAACTTTGATATTACATCTGAGTATGATGGTTGTGAACCAGATACTCCTACATCTAAATCTATTAAATTTATATTAACAGATATAGATACTAGATATAAATACGTGCACTTTTCTGTTTACAAAAAAATAGGAGGAGTTGTTACAAGTGAGTTTGTAAAAAAAATAGAGATTGCGTCTTTTATTAGCGATGAGATAGTAGATGATACTTCAATAGAAGTTTCAAATGACACAAACGTATCAACAGAAAACAACTTTGAAATAACATATACAGGTAAAGAAACTTCTAATACTTTATTGTTAGAAGACATTACTGTAGGAAATGACACGTATAGAACAGCTAAGAGTATTACTTACTTTGATAGTAAATTGTTTTTAGGAAACCTTACTACCAATCCAGATTTTAATTACCAGCCTTTTGCTATGAACATCAAGGCGCATTGGGAAAGAGATTATGTAGATATTAATTCTGTAAAGGGGTCTTATAAAAACGAGTTGTTTGTATATAATAAAAAAGGCTTTAGACCTGATGAAGTATATGCTTTTTATATTTCGTTTTTATATAACGATGGTACATGGTCCGGAGCTTATCATATACCAGGTAGAGATAAAATGCTGGTTACAGTTGCTCTAAAAGATCAAAACAATAAATACTTAAATCCTATATCTATAGATGAAACTATTCCTTTAAAGGATGTTGTATTAGGAGATGTAAGTAGCGGTACAATAACTGCTGGAGATCGTACAAAATATGAGAGAATATTTAACCATGATATTGGTATAAACCCAGATACAAGATATTTCCAAACTAGAGAAACTGCAAGAGTAGATGGTAGATTAGGTTTTTGGCAAAACGAAAATGAAAAATACCCATTAGATATAGACACTTGGGGAGATACAAATGCAGGGCAACCTGTGCGTCACCACAAGATGCCTAACTACGCAACCTTAAATGGAGTTAATACTTCTTTTCCTGATGAGTCTAATTCAGGAGATTTCTCTGGACCTGCAGCAGGAACTGGAGATTTAGTTGTTATTGCTTTTATGGATGATTGCGAAATAGACACAAGACCTAGTATGCCTACTAAAGGTCTGATGTCTTTCTGGTCTAATAATAAAAAGAATACTTCTCATAATGTTTCTTATAACAGGCAGGTTGTTAAACACCATTTGTATTTATACGTTGGAACAGCGGCTCCTACAGTACCTGCAGGATATTATTTTTTAGCAGAGACTTATGATCCTAGAGAGTTTACTGACACAAATGGTCCTTATGCTCACTATTTAACAGGCACAATTGATATTGCAGGTAACTTAAGAAGAGGAGGATACGAGCACAACGCTACAACACCTCAACAAGTAAGCGCGGGAACTTTAACAGACTTAAAAGCACTGTATCCTAATTTGCTTACCATGAAAAATACCAATAAGCTTGCAGATGGTCTAGAGATAGAGTATCAAGGAGCAGGTATGGGTGAGGATTTAAACACACCAATTCCAGAGTTACCTCTTAGAACAGCTCAGAAATTTGAATATGTGTATGGTAATATGCTTACTAACTACATAGGTAAAATTGTAGGGCATTATTATTGGAAATGGTATAAAAAACCTTGGTGTGTAAGAAGTGCTCATAAATCTGGTTTATGGGGTAGAAGATGGGGAGAAGGAAAATATACAAAAGGATGTAGTCGTGTACATAGCTGGGTAGACTATAGACATAAAGATATAGCAATGTTTACAGATTCTGTACAACCATCTGTTATTAACGCATGGTGGAACAGTACTAGTACTCAAGTAGGAAGTAATAACGGAAACGGTATAAAAACTATTAGACAAGCTGCAGACTATAATTATAGCGCTAGTTTAGGTAACTACACTACTCCTAGTTTTATTAGCTCTCAGCCATATGATGCAGAAGGCGTTTCAAATATAAAACAAACAGGAACTGTACCAGACGTAACAAGTTCAGGACTGTCTCCAAAAACATTTGATGACTTTCATTATAACTCATCTGGTTCTTTAAATAATCAAGTTGCTATATCAGCTCTGTCTGGATCTACTTTATTTCCTACAACTGTAACTGGGACTACACCTTACGGTATTTTCTCTAATGGCAACTATACATATAAAGCTACAGAAGCACATACTTTATTACTTAAAGGAAAGTATGGAGTTGAAATGCTTTCTAAAAATATTAATATAGCTGGTAAACCTATAGTTGATCAAGTATGTATATCAGGTATACGCAAGATCTCTAAACAAGATATTACAGATGAAACTACTTGGACTAGAACTGATGTGTTTCGTAACAAAGAATCTAACTCTAAACCCTTAGTCACAGAAGCAGAGCACAACTCTCAAGTAAATGACACCGGGTATGAAGGAGATTTTAAATTAATAACTTCTACTAAAGGAGGAGACTTTACAAGTTTAGATTCAGCAGAAGTATTTAGACCTGACTTTACAGCGGCAATAGCTTTACAAGTAGGGGATGTTATACAGTTCTACCATGAAACAACTTGTATTGTAAATGGGGATGTAAATGTTAATGTTCCTAGTAACTCGTCTTTTTCAAATAGAATTACTTATGATTTTGATATACAGATACTTTCATATCCTTATCAATATCCAGAGCCTGTGTATGGACCATACTCTATGTATGCTTCTATATGTGGTGTTCGTTTTTCTAATATAGAAATACCAAGAGAGTTAAAAGACAGAGTGCAGGGGTATCAATTTTTCTACGCACGAAGAGATGAACGTAACACTCGTGTGTACGATCAGTCAATTGCTTTTCACGGGTCACCTCATGCGTTACAGCCTAATGAAGAAGGATCTTATGCAGGTCATTTAATTCCACTAGGTAGTTTAAATCTTGAGCCTACTAACAAACATAATTCTGTTGGTACTACTACCTCTTATACAGGTAGTCATTGGCAGCAAACTAGTTTTGATCTAAACGAAACAAAACTTAGCAAGCAGCATAAAATTAATTCAAGCTCTTTACGTTTTCACGGATTCGATGTTTTAAATACTAAGCCTACAGTGCAAAGTGCGTATGTAAACATTGTATCTAAACTATCAGGTGCAGAGTTTACAGATATAAGAACTATAAATCACAACTCTCATGATGCAATTTCTAATGCAGATGGTCTAAATGATAGTACTTCTTTTAGCGAAGACACAGCAAACGACGGTGCACTAGGAAAATATACTACGTTACTTGGTAAGAATTCTACAATAGATACAACTGTACAGGCTTCTTATAATCAAATATGGAATAGAGCAGGTACTTCTACAAGTATAGAAAACAATGTAGGATTTGCTTTAGTTGATAATGATTTTAATATTTTAAGACAGCTACAAAGTCCTTCTTACTTACCAGGAGATGGTATAGTAACTAAGAACTCTATAACTATTAACAATACTTGGGGGGAAGAATGCTTTCATGCTCAAATTATACATTACGATAAAGAACAATACTGGAGTGAGATAGACCATCATACTGGGTTTATGACTGAAGAAAATAAAAACGTTGTTGTTTTAGGTACAACTGTTAGTAAGGAAGGTTATAAAACACCTGCAGCATGGAGAAAGATTAAGTCACATTATTATAACGAAGCTAACGGTACAGATAGTCCTTTTGAAGGTACAACTGTAGGACCTTCTTATAATTTAGTTGATTTGCTATCTTATAAAACAGATGTCTATAATAGTTTTTATGATCAGACTTTAGTTTCTACACTAGGTTATAATAAACTTTCTCTTTCTGATAAAGCACGTTTACTTACACAAAATAGTATTATAAAAAATACAGGTGTAATATACGGAGGTGATACTTTTGTAGGAATGTACGGAGTAAGATTATCCGCGCCTTTGTTTTACTCAGAAGGTAAGAATACAAATACATGGTACTATTCAGATAATAAATTTAACGCTGTTAAAAATATATTCTATTTCCCAAGATATAGTTCTTCAAATACTTCTTTACGAAACGATAAAGATAGTTTTATTGATTCTTACTACCCAAAATGTAGTGTAGGGTCTATGGCTAATGCTAACACAACTACTAGTGTAAACACTATGCAGGATCAAAAGAAACAGGCTCTTCATAATTATAGAGCTCGTGCTGTTGATGCTACAAATACTAATGCTTTACATTATAATGAAGACTATACTTCTATAAATTCATACAACACAACAACCTCGTACGATAATAGAAATAAGTTTTTAGATAAATTTCCTTACCGTGTAATAAGATCTCAAGCATACGGTCAAGAAAATAAAACAATGACTTTAAAAGTCTTTAAAACTAATGACTATTATGAAATGCCAAAAGACAGAGGTAATATTACTAACCTCGAGGGTCTAGGTAAACATTTATTAATACATCATGAGTTTGCTTTATTTAGAACTACTACACAAGATGTTATAGCCACTGATACAGCACAAGCATCTTTAGGTACAGGAGATATATTTCAATTTGCACCTACAGAATTACTTACTTCTGAAAACGGATATGCAGGTACACAGAACTTATCTTCAATACTAGTTAGTAAAGCAGGGTACAGTTTTGTAGATAGAGAACAGGGTAAAGTGTTTATAGTATCTGATTCTTTAGAAGAGATATCTAATAAAGGAATGAGAAATTGGTTCCAGGATAATTTAGATTTTGATAATACTCAACAAGATAGTTATGATACTGCTTTTAACTTAGGAGGATCTGGATATACAACAGCGTTTGATGAAGACAATAACAGAATAATATTAAGTAAAAAAGATTTAAAATTAAATGCCACATTATATACAAATGTATCTATACCTACTACATACAAAGAGGCTAGTCCTTATTGTATAGTAGACTCTGAGGGTAACAATACTGGATATGTAGGGTATACACATTTAAATGTTTTTGATCAATGGGGTCAATTAATAGGTCAGGTAGCTAACTCTTCTACACATATAGGATATGTTGCACCTGTAATTAATACAAACTTATGTCCAGGTAAGCCTAACATAGCGCTTTCTTGGAATGCAGCAGGAGCTTTTGAAGGAGCTGTTCCAACATTAAATGTAACTCTTAGTGAAATACAAGAAGTTAATTTTTATGCTACTGTAGCTTACTCAGGAACTTTTACAGATCCTGCAGATGGTACGTTACCTGTAACTTCTATAACTATACCTCAAGGCTATACAACAGTAGCAGTTTCAGGTACAACTATATCGGATGACACAATAGAAGGAACAGAGACTATTATTGCTACTCTTACTGGTATTGAAAAATACAGTGAAGATAGTTCTGGTAATCAAAGTAACATTCCAAACGCGGCTGTTATTACTGTAGCGTCTGCAACATACAATGTATACGATTGTCCTGTGTTAGCTAATGATTCTGTAACAGATGTAACTTTAAACGGTACAGCGCCTATGTCCTTTGCTCTTGATACTTTATACGGTATACAAGTAGCGGAAGATTCAACACAATCAAACTATCCAAATGAAAAAAGAATATTAACTACTTCAGGAACAACTCAACACTATAGAAGAGTACAAGGAGCAGTTACTAATATTGTATATGGATTTACAGAAGTGTATCCAACTAACTCTGTTATAAAAGCAGAACTTAGAAACAGTTTAACAAATGAATTGCTAAGTAATGCTACGGGAGCAACCGGTATTGGTCAAGCTACAAACGCTACAAGAAATTGGATATCAGATCCAACACCTGCAACGTCAGGAGCAGTAGTATACCCTGAATTAAAAATACTTAGTACAAGTACAAATTTAATATCTTTTAAACTTACTATAACGCTACAACAAGGAGGTTTTAGTGATCAGCAAGTTCTGAAAGTTAACAGCGGTAACACTATACAAGTAAACTACGGAGCAGTTACAAACGTATATCCTTTTATTAATGATAACTTTGGAACTACTTTCTCTGGAGCTAATGCATCTTTGTATCCAACAACTGCTGCTTTAACATCTATACCTGCGTCAGGGTACTTAAGAAAACCAGGACAAACAAGCGCTTTGGTTGTTAATTCTAATATATATACACCAACAGATGGTGCTAAAGACAATGTATATTTAGAATACGTTTATAACGGTAGTACAAACACTACGGCTAATTATGATATAATTATTGAGTGGAGCTCTATAAACACAGTTGGACAAACTCCAGGGTTTATTGAAAAGTATCACTACATGCCAAAAGACGCTAACGGTACATATAGATTTAGCACTGTGATACAAAACACTACTTCTTTAACTGGTACTTGGTTAGGTAGTACATGTTTACAACAAACATCAAATGCAATAAATAACAGTTGGTGGTGGGACGGATCTGGGCAAGGTAGAGTAAATAGAGTTTCAAACAGTTCAGGAATATTTTACTGTGCTGATAATACATCTGTACAGTCTGCACAAGGAATTGATATTAACACTCATACTGATTATAATAGCGTATCAAGAACACCTGCTTCAGGTAAGTATTGGTATAACCCTGGTATTCAATATTCAGAAACATCTTTATCAGCGGCTCAGTCGTTAACAGATTCTTTTAGTTACTCTGTTTCTAAAAGCATATGTATAGATACAGCAACTGTAAGTTTAGCAGGTCAATTTATTACACCAGATACTTATATAATGCTCGTGTTTGATGGATCAGGATCTATGGATGCTGCAGTACCAAACCTACAAACAATGGCAGGAGGATCTTATTTTACAAGTGGAAGCACTACTGTAAAAAATCCGGATACTCTTAGAGCAGTGTTACAAGATTTCTATGCTACAGGTCAAACTCAAGCACAGGGTAACACAGATAGTACTACAAATGGTTCAGACGCATACGATTCGCATGTATACTTACTTATAGAAAACTCTGAAAAAACATGGGCAATGCTAGCAAATAATTCTAGTCTTACTTGGAGAAACAGCTCTGATGGAGTTTTAGGATCTAGTAGAACTGGATTTGGTGTAGCAAGTGGTAATGATTTTGCAGATGCAGATAACATTATAACAATGGTATTTCAAGATGAGTCTTCTCCATATGCAGCATCTACTACTTTTACACTATCTGGTTATAGAGACACTAGTGGAGGTGCATCACACATTGCTGATTTGAATGCATATAAATCCGCTATCTCTGGAACACCTTCTGGAACTAACGTATACGGACATGTATTTCATTTAGCTAACAGTACTTATGCAGGATTGAAACCATTCTTACAAGCAGTTGAAACAAGTACATCTAGTGAGATGATAGGAACAGACAGTGGAGTAGCATATGATTTAACAACAACGCAAGGAAGTCTTGCAGATGACATAACATATTCTTATGACGGTAATATAACTGGTGCTTCATCTTACTTTAGAGGATTGGTTGTAGGCGTATTGGAAAACTTTGGATTTAATATACCATAAATATGAGCGTAATAACTAACATAGCAGATCTAGCCGTAGGTAGTTTAGTCTTAAACGACGGGGCTTACTATACAGTGCAAATATCTGGAGGAGTAAAATACTTAAGACAGATTCAGGAATCTGAGCTTGCTACATATTTTATAAATAACTCTTGGACTTTATCCTATGCGCTTGACACAAAGAGTTGGGCATCTTATCATGATTACTATCCATCTGTAATGGTTAATACTAGGAATATCTTATTTTCTAGTGACTATAAAAAGCTTTACAAACATAACATACAGAGTAAGTATGCTAGATACTATGAGGTAGGAAGCTCACAAACTACATACGCAAGTTATATTGACGCAGTATTTAATCCAGAAAGTGTTTTTACAAAAGTATTTTCTACAGTTAACTGGGTAAGTAAAATAACTAACACATCTGGTGCAAATTTACACCAAGAAACAATTACAGATCTTTTAATTTATAACTCTTATCAGTGTTCTGGTAGCTTGGATCTTACATTAAAGACCAGTAATAATGCTACTACACTGAATTATAATATGTATAATAGAGAAGGTACGTGGGGTGTAAACAAGTTTAGAGACTTAGTTAATAACACGTCTAATCCGTTTATAGACAGCGATTTAAACGTAATATCAAGTAACATAAATAGTAGTAAACCTTGGTATACACAAAAAAGATTTATAGATAAATTCATTATTTCTCGCTTTTCATTTGACAATGTCAGCCAAAATAGCTTATATTTGTATGATGTTAGTGCTAATATGAGGTTATCTGCCAGATAATATTTATTTTAGGTATCATAGATAGTCAGCATAGCAAATTAGAATAAAAGTATATCAGTTTTTAGTATAGTATTTACAGAGTATAGTATCTTCAGGGCTGACTCTCTTTGATTAACAACAAAATTTTAATCAATGAGACATTCAATTTTAACATTATTAATTCTTCTTTTAACTATATCTGCAAATGGGCAGTCATTTTTTGGTGACCTATATGATGACTTCTTAAAGTATGGAAGTTTATACGGAGCAGCAGACTTTTCAAGCTCTTACGAGGAACCAACAGAAACCTACTTTGTTAGAACAAACCCAGACGGTGGCTTGTATGCTATCCCAACAGTAGTAAATAACACACCTTCTTATCCTTTTGATTACCGCATTGGTTTTGGTATACGTAAACTAGCTCGGTTTAATTACGAAAGAAAACCTAAAAACTTCTATGATGGTACAGAAAGCCAGCTAGCTTTTACTGCACCTACTAGTGCATTCCAAGGACTGGAGTATCAAATACACTTTGAGAACGAAAGACTTAGAGGTATGATCTTTCAAAACCATAGATTCTTTGTAAAACATACAGGCAAATATCATATTGTAAAAGCGGATTTAAGAGAGGTAGGAAAGATAAATCTTAAGTATAGTTCTGCAGAGGTAAGAGCTAGACTACCTATTGGTAAGAAATTTAGTATATCTGCAGGAGCTATTGTAAGAGGACATGATAGACCTTATGGTTATAACCCAATAGAAATATGGTTAAACGAAGAAGACGAAGATGGTAATGCACTTAACCCTTGGTACACTTTAGGATTTGAATATGGCTATGATGATATCTACTATTCGTCAACAGATGAAAATGGAAATGAACTTAATGACTGGTACTGGATTGATGAGTTAGGAAATAGAGTAGCAGATACAGATCTAGAGTTTAGAGAAACTGTGTTCACAGATTTAATGAATAGATACAATAAAGAAGTCTGGTCAGGCTTAGATGCTTTTGTAGAGATAGCACCTATAGTTGGATTCGACTTTTATCATTTTAAAAACAAATTTTGGTTACATGCATATGGTAATTACATATTACCAAATCATAAATATATAAAAGGAGACGAAATGTTTTCTTACTTGAATAGAAATAATTGGGGTAAAGGAGGATTAAGACAAGATTCAACACCGGAACAGTGGACTGATTATTCTGCGGGTGTTAGTTTTGGTTGGAAATTAGGTAAAAGTATAGGAGTTTTTGCAGAAGGAGAGTTTACAAAGATGTGGGACAGTGAATTATTTCAAAGCACTGTAGGGATTAATTATACTTTTAAATAAAATACATGACGACACAAGTTGGGGAAAACACTAAAGTCATTTTAGACTTAAAGACTATTGGTATTATAATAGGTTTTACTATTTCATTAGCAACAACTTATTTTACATTAAAAGCTGACATAGAGGAGGCAAAAAACTTACCAGTACCTCCCATTGAGAGAATGGAGTTTGATATGAAAGATGAATTAATTCGTCAAACTATCATGGACACGCAAGAAGATGTGGAGGCGCTATTAAAAAAATTTGATAAAATGGAAGAACGTATATATGAATTATCCAAAAATAAATAAATGACATGAAAAATCTACTATTCTTAGTATTGTTTCTAACAGTCACCCCTGTTGTAGAAACTACTACGAGCGTACCTGTTACACTTGATACTCCTACATGGGTAACAGATGATAATTTAGAAAAAGTACTAAGAAGCAACAATCGTCTTAGTGATCAAACAAATGATGTAATAGCAATAGAATTTTGGGCTGCTTTTAATAAAGACAATGCATTCAAAGAGTGGAATAAACTCGAAGGTGTTTCTTATTACAGAGCGGATATTTCTAAATGCCCCGTGGCAAAAAAGAACTATCGAATTAGAATGGCACCCACAATAATTTTATTTGTAGACGGTACAAAAGAAAAAACATTTAAAGCGGGTTTAGATCTTGTCTTACCAGCTGAACTAGGTGATATACAAGAATCTATAAACGAACTAAAAAAGGCAAGTCAATTTTAATTAATAAAATAAATTATGTGTACAGAATGTATTTGTAAAAAAGTTAGTGCTTGGTTTAAATCTATATGGGATAAACTATGGGGTCTAACTACAGTAGATGAAAAAGCTATTGAAGTAGTAAAAGAAGTAAAGAGTAGAGCTAAAACAGTTAAGAAAGAATTAGGAGATGTTGGTTCTGCAATCAAAGAAGTGGGTAATCAACTTGGAGATGTAGGATCTGCAGCAGCTGGTAAAAAAAGAAGAGGTAGACCAAAAAAGAAAGCTAATGAAAGCAAAAAGAAATAATAATGGAGACGGTACCTGGTGGGCTTTTGGTTTAAACATCAAGTTGCCTCACGAAGGTTTTGGTTTTGCTTATGATTTCTATGCACCTAGTCATACAGAAAACTGGTGTACAGCTTTGCTTAGGCTAGGGTTTGTAACACTTATTTATGAATGGGGATATGATGAAGATTATGAATAAAGAAGAAATGCTTAAAACGTTAGACGCGTTAAAAGCAAAAAAGTTACAAACAAGTGACTTTATGGAACAGATGAATATTGCTGATGAGATTCATAATATAGAAATGAAATTAAACGGAGTTAAGCCTACAGATTCTAGTATAGACTGTATAGGATGTGGTTCATAAAACTATAAAAAATGGCAAAGAAAAAGAAAAAAGGTCCTAGCTGTTGGTCGGGTTATAAAGCTGTCGGTAAAAAGAAATCACCTAGTGGTAAAAAAACTAAAAGTGGTAGAGCTAAGATGGTAAACAAATGCGTAAAAAAATAACAACTTAAATATATTAACTATGCCATACGGTAAAGGAACATACGGATCTAAAGTAGGAAGACCTTCTAAGAAGAAGAAAAAAACTACTACAAAAAAAACACCCCCAAAGAAAAAGAAATGAGTGATATAAGTAGTAATAGTGGACCTCAGTTAAATTCACTAAGAAACAATTATAATAAATTAGTTTCTAAAAAACTATACTTAGCTAAAAGCAAAAAGGTACAATGGGAATCTAAAAGAAGGTTCGGAAATATTTAGAACTTATGAGCAAACCAAAAAAGAAATTTAAAGATACTAAAGTAGGAAAGTTCTTACTTGGTAGTGGATCTAAAATAGCAGATATTGTTGGTGACTTGTTACCGGATAGCGGTGTCTTAGGCATTGTAAAGAATCTTATTGATAAAGATGACGTGATGCCTGCTCAAGATAAAGAAACAGCTTTAAAGCTCTTAGAACAGGACATAGTAGAAATGCAAGAGATCTCTAAGCGTTGGGAGTCGGACATGAAAAGCGATTCATGGCTCTCGAAAAATACACGTCCTATGACATTGATATATTTAACTGTAATGATGTCTTTATATATTATACTAGACAGTTTAGATATTGCTTTTAATATCGATGAGAGTTGGGTAGAGTTATTAAAAACTTTATTAGTTACTATCTATGTTGCCTATTTTGGTAGCCGTGGTTTTGAAAAATATAATTCAATTAAAAAATAATGAAGAAAGTATATTCATATAAAACTCCAAAGTACCAAGCAGGAGGAGAGGTAATACAAAAACAACCGTTTCCTACAAATGGTAGCCAGGAGGAGATAATGCAATGGTATGCTACTAATCAACCTCAAGGAGCAATGCAACCTCAAGGTACAATAAGAGCGTCAGAAGACGATTCTTTTATGACTAAGCTACATGCTTTTGCACAAAATCCTTTTACTGTTGCTAAAAACTTATATCAAAAGGGAGGAGAATGGACAAACGGAATAGGCGGAGCTATAGATGCAGGTGTTGTAGAGAGAGAGGCGTTTGATTTACCAATTGATTTAGTTAATTTACCAGGAGCAGTTTCTAAAGTAACACAAGGAATTCAAAAAGGAGATTTAGGTAAAACTGCATATGGAGCTTTACAAGCAATACCTTACGCAGGTACTATTGGAAAGGGAGTACAGGGCGCTATGAAAGGAGTTAGTCCTTATTTAGATGATGCAGCAAATGCTGTAAGCAAATTCGGGGATGACGCAATGCATGCATATAAAAATGTGGCAAGTAGAGCAATGCCTGGGCTAGATAAAACAACTGCAAAGTTAACTGCAAAAATGGGTGTAAAACATGCACCTGAGATGGTTTCAAATGTAGCATCTAATGTTCCTTCTTATAGTCCAACTAGTTGGTTTCCTTCAGCTATGGCACAACCAGCACCTATGAATGGTTACGCTCAGAACCTACAGGGTGATCCTGGTCCTAACATGGAGGGTCCTTTATTAGGACCACAACCGGAAATGCAGTCTGGAGGAATGGTAAATACTATGACAGGTCTTATACCATCTATGGCAAGCGCAACTTCAGGATTAGTAGAGAGAATGAGTAAAATGGATCCAGAGGATTTCTTAATCCCTCAGTCTGTACAAAATATGATACCATTAAATGTAAGAGCTTTTGCAAATGATTTAATGGGCAACGATAGTGAAATTAATGAAAGACACTTAAGTCAAGCAGAAAAAGACGCGCTACAAAGTGCAAGAGAGAAAGCAGAAAAAGCAGGTAAGAGTTTTATAGAATACGGAGACTATGATACTGATAGTCAATATGGAGATGTTGGAGGAGATGCAAACGACACTACAGCAAAACTAGCGTCACGTTTATTAGATCCTAGTTACTCGGCAAAAACTACGTTTGGGCAAATAGGATTTAAAAAGAACGAAGACGGAACGTATACTTATACAGATCAATATAATTTTAACAATGCCAAAGAAGGTGGAATGGATGGTTTTAGAAAAGAACTAGAAGAAAATCCTGATCTTACTGCATATCAAAAACTTAGAAAGCTTGCAGAGTATAAAGGAAGCGGACCAGGTGAAGGGGCAGATGTTAATATAACTTATGGTAAAGGAGGTCAAACAAAACCACAATATATGATGGGAGGGTCTCCTATGGGACCGGAATACCTAAATCCTAGTACAGCTAATCAAGCAGCAGCAACAGCAAATGCAACTGGTGCAGCTGGTGCAACTGGTGCAGGAGGACCTGCAGTACCTTGGGGACAAATAGGTCAACTTGCGGGAGGATTAGCTACACAACACGGAATGAGTGATGGTACTTATGATTCAAAAGACGCTGGTATATCTACGGGTCTTAGTATGGCTGGACAAGGAGCTTCTATGGGTATGGCTTTTGGACCTATAGGCGCAGGAGTAGGCGCTATTGTTGGTGGAGTAGGAGGATTCTTTTTAGGAAAGAGTCAGAGAAAAAAACAAATGGAAGAAGAACGAAAGCTTAAAGAAGCAGGAATAGATTCTAAAATAGCATCAGGTAGAGCAAATGACGCTGTTAAATCAGCAGCTATTATGGCTCAATACCCACAAGACGGTGTAGACAATGCGGGTTACTATGCAAAGTATGGAGGACACATACCAACAGAGGAATCAGACTATACTGTAGAAGGAGGAGAACTAATGATGGCACCTAATGGTAATCCACCTAAAACAGATCAACACGGAAAAGCTACTAAAGTTGGAGAAAATATGTTTAAATTTACAGGCGATACACATGATGCTAAATCAGGAGGTATTGGAGTAGCAGGAGGTAATACAGAGTTTGCAACACAAACGAATCAAGTATTAAATTCTGGGTTTGTATTTTCTGACAGACTTAAAACGGATGCTACAAACTATTTAAAAGACATTTAATCATGGCAAAATCAAATAAACTTACATACGCAGAGATAGCAGAAAAGCTTACTAAATCATATAATCAATATGATAAACAATTACAAGGAGCTGTAACTGAAGCTGAAAAAAACTCAGCTACTCGTATGCTAAGACGTGTATCAGACAATATGAATTCTCTTGTTATGGAGAACCAGGAAGCAGCAAATGTAATGGATCAAAAGAAACAAGCACCTGACTCTCCTAATCTTAGTATAGGAACACGAACCGCTAATGGTTATGCTTATGGGGGATTATCTCCAATTCCGGACAGTAATAAAGGGTTACCTAAATTACCAAAAGGAATAAGAAATGCTATGGGGTACATGCAATCTGGAGGTCAAACTTTACCTAAAGGAGTTACTTTAAAAGACGGAGTTTATACTTTTTCAGAAAACGTTATTGATTCAGACACTTATAAATTCTTCGAAAGTATTGGAGGTTTAGATGGAATTGCTAAGGGCACAATAAAAATGCCTGATAATGCTACAACTAATATGACATTTTCAGGTAGTAATTATGAAATAGATTTAAAAACTAATAAAACTGTTGCGGTAAACGGACAACCTTTCGTTGAACCAGACCCCAATGCAGATTATTTAAATAGACCTTTAAATGAGGATGGTACTTTAGAAACTTTACCTGAGACACCTTCTTCTACATCCGCTTCTAATGGTAAAGGTAGATTATATAACAATGTAAAAAGCAGAGACTTTGAAGATCAAATGCAAAAAGCAAGATCTATAACTGGTATAGAAAATTTTAGCGCAACTAATCCTGAACATGTAAAAGCATTACAAACAGCAATGTTAAATAAATCAGGAGATCCTTTTCAGTTTTCTGGACAAGAAGGAGACATATTAAATGATGGTGGGTCTAGATCTATAAACAATGCAGGAGTAGATGGTAAGTTTGGTGTTGATACTCTTACTGCTTTAAGACAGCAAGGAGCATCGGAACTTACACCTGCAGAAATTCAAATGCCTAATACACAACCTACAGCAGGAATGATTGACATTCCAGCAATGCCTGATTTTAATGGTACACCTCCGGAGATAAATATTGATAAAGGCGGTGGCTCTGGAAACATGTTAAAAAACTTTGGGAATAAAATACCAGGTGCTTTAGCAGGTCTTTCTAAAGCAAAAGAATACTATGATAAGGCAAGTGCTATTAGCGACATGCAAGCTCCTGCACAAAAGAACTTAGAAGATCCTGTTTTTTTAAACACACAGTACAATATAGCACCACAAATTAATGCTGCAGAAGAACAAACTGCATTACTAGCTAGAGGATTAAATGCTAATTCTACTAAAAGAAATAATGTAAGAAACAATCTTGCAGGATTACAATCTGGTAATCAAAGAAACTTTAATCAGTTATATGCTGATAAGTTTAATAAAGAATCACAAATGCAGAATATGCAAACAATGGCTAATGCAAAAGCTAATCAATTAAATAATAACATTATCTTTGATAACGAGAATGCACAGCTAGATTTTAATAATCAAAAACGAAACGCAATATCTGATTTCTCCAGTGCTATTACAGGAGATGCAATGAACTTGCTAACGCAGCGAACAAACCGAAAAAGTCAAGAAGCAGCCCTTGAAGCATTAAAACCTTCATGGAATAAATACGGAGTCATGGATAGACAATACCAAGACAACGGTCAAAATACACAACTGTTAAAACTTCTAGGCTTAATATAATAATACTATGGGATATCAAAGAGAATACTATAGAGGTCGAAGAGAAAGACGTAATCCATTTGGAGATCAGAACCTAGCACAACTAGGTAAAGTCTACGCGGATATACCTATCGATGCTATGCAAACAGCAATGACAGACCTTAATTCTGAGTACATTAGAAACAGAGATCTGCAAGATAAGTATGAATCTGCGCTAGCTTCTGCAGAAGTTATGGCAGGAGACGACGTTAAGAAACAACAATACATACAAGGACTACGAGATAAGGTAGATCAATTTGCACAAAACACAGACGGTGCATATGAAACAGGAGATAATTTTGTAAGAGGTTTAGCTAAAGATGTTGGTAACAACGAATGGTTATATAAAGCTATGCAAAATAAAAAGAAGTTTGAAGAAGGAGAAGCTGCATACAAAGAAGATATGCGTAGAGGTTTAAACCCTCAGTACTTTAAACCAGAAGGCTTTACTACAGAAGGTGTAGGACCGGACGGTAAAACATCTCTTAATGAGTATGACTATTACATAGGTAAAGGAGTTGATATGGACCCTACTATGCAAACATTCTTTGAGGACTTAAAAGCAAACAAGTCTACATACATGGATGACTTTATGAATATTACAACTAATACAGGTGTAAGTAATGAAAGAGTACAACAAGTAGTAGAAGAAGGTTTCCAGGGGCTTAAACAAACAGATGAATACCAACAAGATCTACAAAACAAAAGAGCTCAAGCACAATATACTGGAGTTCCTTTTGATGAGGCTACATATGATGCGCAACGTAAGCAAGAGTTTGCTGCTGTAGGAGAAAGATTTGTATATAATCAGAAAGATAAAAATCCTAATCGTGCTTTATTTAATGCAAGAATAGCAGCTAGAAGAAAAGCAACAGCTGCAAAAACAAATAACAATACTACACAGTGGAGAATTGGTGGATCAGGTATGAGAAGCCAATTAGAGAATGAAACTTTCGGTAATGATAACTTTAGTGTTAACGTACAAAAATCATCTACTAATCCTACATACCGTGATAGTGAAGCAAGACAGCGTAAATTTGATGGTAATATTGTAGTATTAGGTAATAAAAGAAACAGTGGTAAAAGATTAAAGTCAAGTACTTATTCAGATACCTTTAATACAATGTCTACTGGTGAACTGGTAGTAACTCCTTTTGTAGTAGGGCACAACCCTGGTTATAATTCTGATATTATAAACAAAGCATTTGCAGATAAAGGATTAGATTTTAAATATAACGTAGCAAGACAAAACGAATTTAAAGATGAGATGCCTTACGATGGTAAAATATCTGGAGTAGTTGGTTTTGGTGGTGGTAGATGGGGAGATGTAGAAAACTTCGTGCCCCAAGAACTTACACTAAACTATGGTAAAGGTCCTGACGGTAGAGATATTATTGGATCTGCAAGTTATATTATAAAAGATGGAGAGCCTATTTTTGTAGAAAGCAAATCACAAAGTGTTTACGATATAGTTGATGATGAAGGAGCAGCAACAGGAGAACAAATTTATTCTGATGTTTCTCCAGACATTGCAGCTAACGCAGGTTTTGGTGAAGACTTAGGATGGAGTAGCTTACAACTAGACTCTACAGGTATGGAAAATAATAACGGTAGAAATTTAGAGGTATCTTTAAACAGGTTAAGCATGTATGCTCCTAAAACAATGGAAGAACAAAGCGCTATACAGTATGCACAACAAACTATGTCTGTACTTAATGAAAAGATTAAAGATGGTAAAACATTAACAGGCGCAGAAAAAGCACAAGTACAACAAATAGATAGACAAATCATGCCTATAATATTTAAAGAAACATCATTTGAATGGCAGGCAAAACAAGAAAGCACACAAGCTGGTAATACCATAGACTAAATGAAAAGAGCTGAAAAGTATCAAGGTGGTGGACAGGTTACTGACCCACAACAACAACCTGTAAATTTAGAACCTATTAAACTAAATGGTCCTATCCGTTCAGAAGCTGGGTTTGAAAACTTTAATGATAATACAGTTTTTACTGAAGAAATACCTTTAGAGTATTCTCCTTCGTCCTGGAATATAGGAGACGTAGATTCATCTACTTATAACAACAGACAAGGTGGAGATGATATTAACACTCAACTGCAACAAATTGGTTTAGAGCTAGCACGTGTAGGTAAAGTAAAAAATATCGATGGAGAGTTTGAAGACTTTAGAGATGGAAATTACGAGAATGGTGAGTTTGATAATGCCTCTTGGTATGACAAACTTATGGGAGTTGACACTGATGATAAGCTTTTACGACGAACTACTAATGTTACTGATAGTTTTTACGCTGATTTAAATAAAACAAATCCCGGAGACAAACATGATTGGGATACCATTGCATGGGGAGATATGTCTTCAGCAGAAGGAATACAAAAAACAAGAGAAAAAGATAACCAAATCTTATTCTTTCATGGAGCGCAAAGATACTTACAAGATGGGACCTACAAACAAAATGGTTTTTATCCAGTCTTTGACAAAGAGACAGAAGAATGGGTACTCCAAGAAACTGAGCTTGATGAAAAAAACTTTTATGATTTACAAGGAGCGTTATTAAATCCTTATGGAGCTAAAGTAGCACGTAAAGGAGGCATTTCTTCTTCTGTTGATGCGTTTAGTGATACTTTTTCTAGTTTATCTTCTAGTATATTAGACTTTGCAGAAATGACTACTGATTTATATGAGTGGGCTACTGTAGGAGAATCACAAGAAGGTGAGACTGATCGTGTAGCAGCTGACTATAGATTTGGGCAGGAGTTTAATAAATTGCAAAAATCTGCTGCGGCTAATACAGATAGCATGTTTGCTAATGGTGAAGCACTAGCAAGTGGTATAGGTAGTGGTTTAGCAAGTCTTGTACAATTTTGGGGACTTGGAGGAGCTATAGCTAAAGGTGTAGGAGCTGTATCATTAAGAGCAGCTAAACTTTTTGGTGTAGCAAACTCACCTAAAATAGCAAGTATGATAGGGCACTTAGGAGGTGGTATGGTAATCAACTCTGGTGAAGTATACAAGCAAGCAAAACGTGATGGTATAGATGAGGAAGAAGCTGCTGCACTAGCGTTAGCTACCGGGTTTATTAATTCACTTATAGAATACGGAGTAGGAACAAACGCATTAGCTAACAAAGCTATGGGTACTGGGGGTGGTAGAACCATTTCTAAAACAATATTAGACTACGCTAAGAAGTCTGGAATGAAAGTTAGTGACATGAAGTTCTTAGATAGAGCTACAGGACCAATTTTAAGTAGAGTGTTTAATGCTTTAGAAGCAACCGGAAACACAGCTAAAGGAATTGGTGGTAGACTTTTAAGAAGTGCAGGTTCTGGACTTGAAGAGGCAACAGAAGAATTTATACAAGGACATGTTGTATACGGGGCAAAGCAAACTTATAATATGCTAGCCGGAGAAGGCAAAGATTACGGTAAAGGTAAATTTCAATGGGAAAAATATGACATGGGTAACCATTTAGAAGAAGCAGCTTTAGGTGCTATACTAGGTGGAGGATCCCGTTTTGTTACAAATCATACTGCAGATCGTACAATGATGCAGTACATATCTAACGGAAAATCTAAGGATGTTTTAAATCAAATAGATGCACTAGAAGCGCAAGAAGCTCTTAGTAAGTATCAAGCAAACAAACTTAGAAAAAGAGTATCTGATTTAAATGGGTTATGGCAAGAAAATGCTGTACAATACAGTTACTTAGGTCCTAAAGGACAGGCGTTAGCAGGAGGATTATTGATGTACGAACAAAGCAACAGAGACACTGCAGATAAAACTACAAGGACTCGTGCTAGAATACTTAGCAATGAAAATCTAACAGAAGCTCAGAAAGAACAAAAACTTTTAGAGCTAGACATGAAAGAGACATACAACAATAATAACAACAAGTTTATTAATGATGTATTAAAATCTTTAGCGGATCCTGAACAAGTAAAAGAATTTGATTTAGAAAACTTATCAGGTACTGTACTAAGAGGCGCTCGTGGTCTACTAAGAGATAAAAGTATTTCTGAACAACATATAAAATACATACAACAAAAACAAGCAGAGATGCTTGATAACCGTAGTAATGCTGTAAGAGAACTACGTAAAGCTCTTGGTATAAAAGAAACAGATTCCAGTAAAGTTAATGATGAGCAGTATGAAAAAGATTTAGCAGAACAAGCACAGAAAGAAATAGAAAAACAAGAAGCAAAGCTTAAAAAAATAAATAGAAACTTAAAAGATCTTGTATATGACCCTGCTAAAAGAGCTACGTTTGAAGAATCCGTTAAGGAAAATATTAAAAAGAACGAAGACAAAGAGACAGAGAACGAGACACCGCCATCAGAAAAGAAGACAACAAAAGAAAGAGTAAAAGAAGCAGCAAAGAAAGCTAAAGAAGCTGTAACTAATCCGATTAAAACCGTAAAAGACTCAGAAGCTGCAAATATTTTAGCAGCAGAAAAAAGAATACAAGAAGAAGCTAATGCACAAGCTATAGCAGAACAAGAGACCTTTGATCAAAATTATGGTCAGGTTAACGAGCAATTACCATCACACGTTAAAAGTAAAACTGGTAAAACCTATGAGGTTGTGCAACAGTTTATGAAAAACGGCAAGCTATACTATGAAGTTAAAAGCCAGGAGGCGGGTAAACCTAATAGACAAATGCCTGCAAGTGAAGTAGCTTCTAAGTTATTTCCAGACGATGGTACAAGACATAGAGATAACTTTCAAACTACCTATTGGTTACAAGCAGCGGGTTTAAATAATACACAAAGAGAACAGCTAGCTAAACTTATACTAAATGATCCAGATTTAATTAATAACTTACAAATAGAGTTTATTAATATAAAAAGGGAGTTAAATCCTAAAACGTCTATTAAAGAAACAAACATGGATATAAACATGAATGGTTCTTATTTACGTATTAAAGATGCACGTACTGGTGATCTTTTATCAGTCGTTCGTACACCTAATAGGTTTTACGATAAACAAGGCAAGTTGATTGATGGAGATCAAATGACTGAAGAATTCTTTTACAATAATATGCAGAAGAGTTCTATGTTCACTGATGACCAATTTGAAGAGTTCAAGCAGGGTTATTTACAGCTCAAGTCTATGATTGAGGCTTTGGAAAAAGCTTACCCAAATGCTACAGACGGTGAACCTGTTGTTTTAAATCCTGAGCTATACAGTTTTAATACAGATGCCGGGTTAAACAGTATCAAAGAAGGAGTACAAAAAAGATATAAAATTACTGAAAATGATGACCATACTTATGACGGAGCATATAGAATCTACGATCGTAAGCAAGGTAAAACTATTATAGGGGAGGACATTGCAGCGGATCATACAGCAACTTTACCGGACTTTGACGGTAGATACTTTGCTTTAGTTAAAAGAGGCAATGTAGTTAAATGGGTTCGAATTATGCCATCAACGGTAGCATTTGAACCTGTTCAACAACGTATAAACAAAATAAACGAAACAATTGCTAAACTTAATGATCCTAATTCTAAAGAAGCAAAAGCATATAACAATAAAGATAGAGGCGCTAGAGCACAATACACTAAAGCATTAAACTCTAAGTTAGCTTTGTTTGTAGCTCTTGGTAAAGGAATTGATTTTAATATTAAGGTAGAAAGATATCAAGGAAAGTTTGTACTAAACTCTTATGTAAATCATAATACAAAGAAAAAAGCATTAGTTAAAAATATTCCTACACTTACTGGTCAAAATTTAGAGTCTATTATGACTCAAATAAATATAGGTCTTGCTCCTTTTGGGTTAGAGCTTACTAAAGAAAGCTTTAGAGAGTTTGTACCTGAAGATGGTACACCTACTCCTGAGATGTTTGACTCTACAATTGTTGGAGGCTCATCCGGTTTTTATAATCCTACGCTTTCTATTACTCCTAACCTGGAAGGGTTACATGCATTAGATGCAGGAGAAGCAGTTGAATCAGAAGTATCTGAAGCACCAGCACAACAAACTACTGAGGTTGAGGCTGCTCCTGTAGAAGGAGAGGGTCCTATTGTAATAAGTAAAGCAGACTTTAACCAAGGTGTTGACGACGCTAAGACTCTTACAACAAAGAAGGATGTATATACCCCGGAAGAAGTTAAAAAGCTTTTAGATGACGAATTTGGAGGACAGCTTAGTGCACTACCTTCTGAAAGATTAAACTCTGAATTACATAAAGATATTGTAAGACAAGTTGTTGCACAGTATCAAACTGGTTTAGGTTTAGAAGCAGTGTTAAATTTTACTAATGAAATACCATTAGATGAGTTAGAGTTAGCAACTGTGCTTGATAAATATATTGCAGGTCTTACTGTTGCATCTTTTATACCTGACGCACAAAGTATTACAGCTGCTGAAGTTGAAACAATAAAACAAAAAGCAAGACAGGCTTTAAAAGCTAAAGTTATTTTAGAGTCTTCTGAAATAGTAAAACAAAATATTATAAATGACGCATTAAAACAATTACGTTTTACAGCAGAGGCTACAGAAGATCAGTTAGCAGAAGAAGAAAATATTGCGGATGAAGATAAAGAAATGTTTAGAAGGTTTGACGTAAGCTTTACAGAGCTTGGAGGAGTTAAGTCTTTACCTACTAGAATAAAACAATTCTTATCTTACATCATAATGCCGGAGACAGATTTCTTTGGTAGAACTAAATGGGAAGGTAAACTTCACGGTAACAACGTTAAAACAATTATAAGAAAGACTATGGATGGTCACACATTGTCTGGTCATCTTATGAAACTTTTATCTAATCAGTCTACAGAAGCAGACATGATAAAACGTTTAGAGGCTGTTGCGCAATATGAATCTATAGAAGCTGCAGTACTTGGTGCTATAAATGCAAAAGGTAATGAAGATCTTAAGACACAATTTTTAAATGCTTTTAATAAATTTTCTGTTGATTATTTACGTTTTATAACCGGATCTAAAAGAAACTTTTTCTTTGTAAATCCTGTAGAAAGCTCTGGAGCTAATCAAATCTTTAGAAGGTGGAAAGGTAAAACAAACAGAAAAGTACTTAACCAAGAGATAGCTAAAATATCAAAAAGATTAGGACAAGATGGGTTTACACAAGCAGGTGTAGATGCAATTGTGAAATCCTTTGCTAAAGCAGGATGGGATGTAACTCCTGCATTTGCTGCATATTTACTAGGAGATACAAAACTAAGAGAGGCATTTCCTGAGTTATTACCTGACGGGTTAGACTCAGAAGGATACTTAACTGACTTACTAGGAGACCAAGATATATTTGATATATCTAAGGGAGGCAATGTGAGATCTAGAAAAGTAATGGAGCTTGCTAATATTGCACAAGCTTTTGATATGTCTACTTATGAAGCAAACTATAGAGACTCAAAAGGGAAATCACACTATAGATATGTATCTAAGAATTTATATTTAGAAACTATAGCAAAACTTGCAGCTGAAGGAGCACAAGATAGTAATCCTAATAACGTTTTAAATAACGATGAGGTATTAAGTAATCTTACAGTTGCTTTTGCGGGAGATGTTTCTATTGGTGATACAGAAGTAAACGGTAATGGACAAACAGTTCCTACAAAATCTGCAGCTACTAACAAGCAGTTAAGTGACAAGCAAAGACTTATGCTTATGTATTCTTTGTTTATGAATGAAGATATAGAAGGATATGGATATTTTATACCGCATGTTATTGAATCTAAAAGTTCTTTATATTCTGTACGACTACCTATCAAAAACTACTATGATGGGGTTACAGGTATTACAGAAGAGGCTATAAAAGACGCATATGGATTACTGTTAAGTGAGTTTAAAAGAAACCAGGACCCAAACACACAATTAAAAACAAAAGGAGGTAAAACACAATATTTTGGTATTTTATCTATACTTAATGATGCTACATTAGCAGATGGTACAAATGTAGTTGACTATCTTAAATCTAGAAAGAATGCTACAGCTGCGTTTGAGACTAAGATGAAAGAAGAGGTTATACAACCTATGTTACAAAAAGTAGTAGCAGATCTCGAAACTAGAACAGAACAAGTAGGATTGACACAAGAGTTAGATAAACTAACACCTAGTGGTAAAGACACTGACATGTCTGTAAAAGATAAGATTGGTCAGCTTGCAATAAATCATTTGATTAACAGTGCGAGTTTTACACAGCTCTTTCATGGTGATAGCAACTTTGTTAATGATATTGACTTTAATAAAAGATTAGCTGGTTTTCATGCTTCTGGAGACATTAAAGGTCGTATGGAGTACAAGTATCTTATGTACCCTGATTCTAATGTTACATTCCAAGGAGTAGAAGCTGCTTCTAATGATGCGCAGGTGTTAATGACACAAGAAATGTATGCATTTAGGGAATTGCAATCTGGTAATTTTAATAGCACTACACAAAAAAGAGCTTACGAAAAACTAGTACAACGTCTTGATGATCCATCTATAGAGCTTACACCACAAGAAATAAATTCTTTAGACTTAAATTCTACAAAAACTGTTTACGAAGATGGTGATAGATATTTTAAAAAGTCTGATAATATTATTACACAGGAAGAAGCGGAAGCACATCCTGAACTAGGTAAGATATACGACATGCTTAATGCAAATAGAATTATGTATTTAATTCCAGAAAGTGCATCTAAGCGTAAGTCAGATAAAATGATTGAAGGTTTTGATACTACTATCGACGAAGGACTGATTCACACCGGTGAAATGCAGTTTGAACGCGACCAAGTGATTAATAAAACAAAATCTAAAAAAGGGAGAGAAACAGAATCAGTGCTAGCAAAGCAAGTACATGATTTGTTTGGATCTATGCTGACTGAAAGTTCTTCTAGAGAATTAGTTGACAACATAAACAATGCAAACGCGGATCAGAAAAAAATATTTTTAGAAGCTGTACAGTCTTTATTACAACCTGAAAACAATCAGGCATTTAAAGACATGGTATACAGTATGAATGAAAATACTAGAGGTCCTGAAGTGCTTGAGTTGTTACAATTGTCTGAAGACGGAAAAACATATAATTATAACTTACCACACATACAACCAATTATAGAACAAACTATGATTTCGTTGTATAATAAAGGAGTATTAAGATCTAATGTTGCAGGAGGTATAGCTACGCTAGCTTCTGGTACACATTACTTAAATCCACAAACAGGTGAGCCGTTAAAAATACACAGATTAAACAATGGAGTTGTAGAGTTTGCTGAGGTACTTGTATCTAAAAAATTCTTTAACTTAACTAAGTTTGATAATATAGAAGACATACCCGATAGATTGCTTACAGCATTTGCAGCACGTATACCTACACAAACATATCACTCTATGTTACCTATTAAGGTTGTAGGGTTTTTGCCAGATAGTAAAGGAGATACAATGGTTACGCCTTTAGAGCTACCATCTCTTGCAGGATCTGATTACGATTTAGATAAATTATTTTTACATAGATATGCATCTACTGTTGTATCTGGTAACCAGGTAGTAACTCCTGCTAATAGTGTAGAAGCTACTGAAGCATATTGGGCACAGCAACCTCTTATAAAATCTATGAGAAGATCTTATAAAGATGAAGAGGGTAATGCTATTTCTGTTAAAGAAGCAATGGAAAGATTAAATATAGGTGCTACCGCTAACCCGGCAGTACTACAAAACGACATGTTAGATAACATGCTTGATATATTTAGTCAACCTGAAATTGCAGAAATGATGTTTACTCCTGCTACTGAGGGTGTTGCACAAGACGTAATAGATAAATATAATTTTGATTTTACTAAAGGGTCTATATTTACTGTAGTAGGTAACTTAGACTTTAACCTTGCAAATAAGATTGGTGAGGCTAACATCGGTATTGCAGCTAATTTAAATGCTCTTGTATCAATGCTTACACAAATGAAATACAAACCAGAGATTGGTTTTGAAATTGACGGTGTAAATTACAATAGCTTTGAGCCTATATATGAAGACGACGTAGATCTTAAAACAGGACTGAACGTTAAAGAAGGAGCACGTAGTAAATTTGATTCTATATCTTCTTTGATTACATTATTTGTAGATAACGTTAAACTTGGTATTGCACCTAAGTTAAACCTGGATGATGACATGACTAGTATTGCGGGACACATTATTGGTCTTGCTGCAGGACAGTCTAGAGCATTTATGTTTGTTAATCAACCTATATTAAAAGAATACTCTAGGTTAAAAAGTTTACAATCAGATTTAGATACATTATCTCTTACAAAAAAGAAAAAAAGACAAGGTAATATTAGAAAAACCTTGTTAGAAAAACTAAATGCATTTGATTTTGATGCTGTAGCACTTACTACGGAGGCGTTAGACAAAGCTTTAACAGCTGAGTATAATATTACTGACTTATTAAAAAGAAAAGAGCTTACACAGGATGAAAGAGATTTTCTTGCTGTACAGAAATTAGTAATGCAAAACGCTAATTCTATTTTAGCATGGACGGGGGTTACTGGATTAAATGCTACAGGATTACTTGCTACAACTAGAGGAGTAAAAGATAAAGGAGCTTTAAACAGAATACGTTCTTCATTTGCTGAAGACGATAAAAGCCCTGAAACAAGTAAATTACTTACACAAATACTTTCTAATCATCAAGTATATCAAAATAACAGTAATGCAATGAACTACCTAGCTGGTAGTCTTGCAGATAATTTTTTAAGTCCTTCTGTAATATACGATACATTTGTAAAAGAATATGGTGAGATAAGTTCTTCAGATTTAGCTGCTACTATACAACAAATAGAAAATCTTAAAAAAGATCCTAAATATAACTACAACATAGCACTGCATAGTTTGTTACAAATACAAACTAATGATCAGGGTAAAAAAATACTTGTAGCAGACTCTTTTACTAAAATGAGTAATGAAGTATCTGCACAGCTTATGGGTCAGTTAGAGGATCTCTTTGAAGATAATTCTACACTGTCTGATAATTTATTAAAATATTTAATGTCTTCTAGCATGTTGCAGTTTACAGCAAACTCTTTTGTTAGATATATGCCTGCTAGTAGTTTTAAAAGATTTTCTGATGCTTTAGATAGAACAGTTCAATTAAAAGAAGCACAAACAGAAGAAGAAATAAAAGCATTGCAAACTGCTTATACAAAAGCAAAAAAACAATCTACTACTTATCAAGGAGAATCTTTACCTGAACAACAAGTAGAACAAGATAGAACACCAGTATTTGCTGCAGGTAATTATACTGTAGCACAGATGAAAGATGAGTTAGGTGTTAAGACTGAGGAAATGTCTAATCTTTTTGACAAAATTAAAGAGACTAAGGTAGTGTATTCTCCTGGAGGTCAAACATATTACAGTAGTAAGCTTAATACTATTGTGCTTGGAGATTTAAATAAAACTAAATTTTTAGAAGAGGCATTACACGCCGGTCTTGCTTTGTTACCAAAAGGAGAACAAAAACAATTAAGACTAGATGTAATTAAATGGTATGACAATTTAGTTGAGAATCATAAGGGAGATGAAAAAGCACAAAGAATACAAAAACTATTTAACCAATACTTAAAAGTATATAAAGATAGACCTAACCCTACTGAGCTTGCTGCAGAAGAGCTTATAACAAATTTGTTATACAAAGACAAAAAGCTTATACAAGATCTTAATGATCTTATGTCTCCTAATGAGCAAGGAATATTAGAAAGCATGTGGAGTAAGTTTGTTAAGTTACTAGCAAACATATTTGGTATTGATATTAAACAAGGGTCTGAGTTAGAACAATTAGCAAAAATATTACAACCTGTAGATAAATTAATAGGAGCAGACGGATTCCAATACGGTTCATCTGCAAGTAATGAATTAATGTATGCGCTTAGTGATGGTACTTTGTTTGATGACATAGCACTTAAAGTAGATGCAAATGCGATTGCAAACTTAGCATCGGGAGATCCTACTGTGTACATAGATTTTAGTGGTAGGCTTATACCAAACCAGGACGCTGTTGTAAACATTACAAATGGTAGCAAGGATTTTGGTAAAGCAGTTATTACTAGAAAGACTCCTATTAACAACATTAATGACCTTTCAACAATAAGTAAAGAGAAACTCTCTAAAGAATTAGGTTATAACTCTTTCACTGATATGAAAAAACAAGCTAAAGGTAAGCTTGCAGACTTTATATTTAAATCATCACAAGCTACGATTGTTAGATTAGAACCGTTTATTGCTAATAGCACTGAGCAGATTGAGTCTATGAATACTGTAGATCCATATAACAATTTATTAAATAACGTTCTTATTATTCTTGAGAATCAGTTAGATCAAACAAAACAGAATATTAAAAACACAACGTTTGTTAAAAACAGACAAGCACGATTAGCAAAACAAATTGCTGAGATTAAAGCGGCTAAAGATGTTTTTGTATCTGTTGATTCGTTTTACGAAGAAGTAAAAGAAGCTAATGATCTGCTAGATTTATTTTTAGCAAATGATAAACGTGAATTAAAAGAACGTATAGAAGGATTTAATAAGTATAGAATTTTATTAAACAGCTTTACTTTTTTAGATGAACTACCTGGAGCACTTATTAAACAAATAGAAGCAGGGGAGTTAAAAGACGATAAAGACAATAGAAGTAAAGTTAGTAAGCTTAATGATTCTGTTGCATTATTAAACAAATTACGTACTAAACTACAGGATGAATACATTCCAGTATTAGCTGAAAAATTATATCCTTTTGTAAAAGAATCTGGTCCGGCTACTAAAGAGTATGTTGATATACAACTAGAATACATAAATAAACAGAGAGAAAAAATTAAAGCTAGTTCTAAGACACAAAAAGAAAAAACAAAAATGCTTGGTGTTTTAAATAATAGAGTAGAAAAATTAAAATTATTAGTAGGTCAGGCTCCACAATCTGAAGAAGCGTTTGCAAGAGCATTACGTTACAGCCTACAAGATGACTCTTATTTTATGTATTTGCTTACATCACCGTCTACATCTTCTGATCCTACATTAGCAGGTCTAATAAATATGAATCATCAGTTAAATGATCAGCAAAGAATGAAAATGCTTACTGTTCATAACAGACTACAAGATGCGTATGACACGTTAATAGAAGGTAAGAGTATAGGTAACGACGTATCTAAAATATACGAACCTATCATTGAATTAAAAAACAATAGAACAACTGGTAATAAAGATGTGTGGACTCTTGTTACTAAATACGATGATACAGCTTTTGATAAAGCACAGGAAAAAGCAGAGTCTGAGCTTAAAGCAAGTTTGTTAGATCTTCGTATAGATTATTTAGCAAAAATAGAACAAGACATTACTAAAGTAGAAAACAAGTTAGCTCAGTACGATCAGTTAGAAAACAAAGAGGCTGTAGCATTTGTTATAAACAGTTTAGAAAATAATCTAAAAAGACTGCAGACTATTAAAGTTAATGGTCCTACAGAAAAAGAACTTGTAAGATTTGGTCTTAGAAGATCTGGATGGTTTAAAAATAACACTGTTGCAAAAAACACAGAAGAAATACAAGACGCTGCACGTAAAGCTGGAGGAGATGTTAAATCCTGGGCTCTTACACAAATGAATGCACAAGCAGCGTTAGAAAATAGATTTATTGACCAAGAAGAGTTTGATGCTATTGATGCTGTAGAAAAAGCAAACAGTAAGTTTAAAGGCAAATCTTCTGCTTCTTATTTTGGTTATATGGTAACTAGACCTAATAAATCTTACATAAATAAAAAATGGACTTCTTTATATGATTCCGATGGTTTTCCTAAAAACCAAGATGGTGAGGCACACCAAGAGTTTACTGATATTTATAACCAGTCTTTAGCATTGGTATATAAAAAACAAAGTGTAAACATGGCATTACCTTCTATACGTAAAGGAACTTTAGATAGAGTACTTGAAAAGGGAACTTTAAGTGAAATTAAAGAAGCCTATTCTAGATTGTTTAATGTAGATCAGGATGATGCAATGGCTTATGGTATAGCTGCATTAGATAAACAATCAGAGCAATATGCTCCTGTAATGTTTATGGACGATATAAACTCTAATGATGTTTCTTTAGATGTAATGACATCTCTTAGTATGTTTTCTAACGGGGCTCTTACAGCTGAAAAGAACAACGAGCTATTACAAATTGCATATTTATTACAAGATACGTTTGCTAATAGACAAGTACAGGATCCTAAAAAACTAAATAAAACGGCACTAGCTAAATTTGGTAAGAAGAGATCTGAAATAAAAGAAGGAGAAAGTATAATAGAGAAGAGACTAGAGAAGTACATTGAGATGGTACTTTTAGGTAAAACTAAAAAGATAGAAAAAGTAACTGTTGGTACTAAAGACATACAAGTAGATAAAATTGTTGACACAATACTAGGATATACAGCTGTAACAACATTAGGGCTTGATTTCTTAAAAGGTACACGTAACTATTTAACTGCTTCTTTTCAACAACTCTTTGAATCTGGTGCAAGTCGAGGTAACTCAGCTCTTATAAATGCATCACAGTTTGCTGATGGGCATAAAGAAATGATGACCCGTATAAAAGACTTGTATGATGACAAATACAATAAACTAGGTAACAGATCTTTTATAGGACAAATGTTAATCAAGTTTGATGGTATACAGGGTAACTTTGAAGATTTAGTAGGTAAGCAAGTATCAGGTAGAAGTGCTATGAGACAGTTTTTAAGCAGTGACACATTGTTAATTAACTATCACATTGGTGAAGTAGCAGCACAAGGAGGCGCAATGGTTGCACACCTTAAAAACAAGGAAGTAATTTTAGATGGTAAAAAATATAACTTGTATAATGCTTTTTATGTAAACCCTAACACTGGACAACTGGAGTTAGTAGGAGGTACAGAAGCGGAACAAGCAGAAGCACAAAAACTTGTTACTAAAACAATTGCAGAGATAAGAGAAATGAATAGAAGGCTAAATGGTAACTACAGACGTATGGACAAGTCAGTCCTGTCTCAATCTACAGGTGGTAGAATGTTAGAGCTTTTTAGAAAATTCCTTGTACCTACATTGTTAAATAGATACAGAACACAATTTGTTAATCATGAAACAAATCAAGTAGATGGAGGATTCTACAGATGGTTTATTAATAATATGATGGATAACTGGAGAACAAGTACTGAAGCTAGCACTTTAGAAAAGTTAAAAGATACCTACAAACGATCTACTGTAACTGCTAAAGATAAAGAGAAAGCTTTTAGAGCACTATATGAGGTAGGAACGTTAATGATACTTAGTACATTAGTAGGTATACTAACACAAATGGTAGAAGATGATGATGATGAAATACCAACAAGTGCTTATTATTTATTGTATCTAATGACTACATTAAAAGGAGAGATTAATGCGTTTGCACCAACACCTGGAGCAGTATCGGATTTACTTAGAATTTTAAGATCACCAACAGCAATGACTAACTCTATATTGCGTGCTGAAAAGCTTATTGCACAGTTGTCAGATCCATTTGCTGAATATAAAAGAGATAGTGGTGTGTGGAAAAAAGGAGAAAGTAAGTTTAAGGTAAGATTATTACAGAGTTTAGGTTATAGTGGAGGGGTACAATTTGATCCTGAGACTGCATGGAAGAACTTTACTAAGTTAACCAACTAAGAAAGAAAAAAGCCCCGCATATAGCGAGGCTTATTTTTACCATATAATTCCTTGAAGTTTAAATTCTTCTAAGAATTCGTTGCATTTTGTAAAAGGCTTAGATCCAAAGAAACCTGCTTTACCTCCAGCATATACTTCTGCTGCAGGATGAGGAGCTTTGATTACTTTAATGTATTCAGACTCTTCTGGTGCTAATTTCTGTGACTCTTTACCCCACAATACAAATACAAGTGGTTTTTTTGAGGCTGTTTTAGAAGCTATAAGCTTGTCTATAACGTCCTGGGTAAACTTATTCCATCCTAAATTAGAATGAGAGTTAGCTTGACTCTTATTAACTGTTAAAGTTTTGTTTATCATTAATACTCCTTGCGACGCCCAACGTGTTAGTGTAGGACTATGAGCGCTTTTAAAAGCAAAGTTACCAGAGTAATAATCATCTTGAACTTCTTTAAGTATGTTACGTAAACTAGGAGGCACCTTAGTCTGACCTTCTCGTATAGAAAAAGCCAAACCGTGAGCACTGCCGTCATGGTACGGATCCTGTCCTATGATAACTACGTTAGTATCTAAAAAGCTGCAATACTTAAAAGCATTAAACACCTCTTCTTTTGCTGGATATACAATATTGGTAGCTCTTAGTTTACTAACAGAGTGTCCTATACTTTTCATATAGTCTTTGTCAAAAAGATCTCTAAGTTCACTATACCATTCATACCCTAAATACTCATATAATTTTTGGTTAGCTGGATTTTTATATTCTACGGTCCAATACTTTATTGGGATATAGATCTTTTGGGTATAGCTTGCATTCTTGTATACCATCTTTCCACATTTTATTCTTGCTTCTTGTGTACTAATTTTGTACACCGCGTTAGAAGTTTCATATTCTATTTCATTTGCAAAGTCAAGAATTCTAGCATGAACACTCCACGCTTTTGTTTTTCTATAAATGTCTGCTTCTTTTTCATGCTTTTTGTATACTACCTTTTCAGGAGTTATCTGCACTAAAAATCCTAAGTCCCTGAGTCTGTTTTCGTTACTCTGATGTAACTTTATTGTGTATGGACTAGTCTTATTTATAAGAAGTTTATTATTAAATTTATCTACTATTTCTAATATGTCAGTCTGCTGTATCATATGTTACTGTTATATTTTTTGCTAATTGCGTTTTTAATTGTTCTATTTCTATTAAAAGCAGGTCAACACGATCATATACATTTGTATAGTCTGTTGGAGATTCTATTCTATTGTCTCTAACAAACTCATGTTCTTTTAGTTTAACATGGATCTTATGTTTTATTCTAGTATGGATAGCATTAAACATGTTTTTTGCATCTCTGTCTTGTCCTATGGTCCAAGGAGTTGTTTTGTTTGCATGTATGACTGTTGCGTGATCCTTATCTAGAAATTTCCCAATATGTGCTAATGAATATTTTGTATATGCCACAGCTAGCATAAAGAATATACCTCTGTGTAATACGTACGGTCGTTTTCTTGAAATAACACGTATATCTATTAATCCTGTTTCTCGTACTACCTGCTCTATCTCTTCTAAACTAATATGACCTATTTCAGGTCTTAGTGGGTTTATCGTTATCTCTTCCATTACTCTTTTTGATTAGGTCGTCTAATTTTTGTTGTAATTTTTGAATGCTCCGTTTTGTATCTGCACTAGTTACACGTTTTAAGAAAGCAATTTGCTTTATTATTGTTTTAACTGTTTCTAGGTTCTTTTTTATTGCCATAATATTCTTTCTTTTTATATATTTGATGCACCCTTTTCATAGGCTCATCATTATCTATATTATACTTTTCTAAAACTTCTTCGACTCTGTCTTTGCTACAATAAATAACACAGCCGTCCTTATAAAAAGGACCAGCTGTATCTTTGTTTTTAAGTCGTTCCTTTACTAAAGCTTTTGCTCTTTCTAAAGCTTCATGTGCTTCTCTTCTACCTTTGTGCTTCTCTTCTCTTTTGATCATTGATTTAGTTAAATAAAGTTATACCATTGTTTTCATACACTTCTTGTGGTTCTATCCACTGTTGTGTTTGTTGATGATACTCTATTCTGTTAAGTAGATTTTTGTATTTTTCTCTACCTTGTTCAATTAATTTCTCACCAACTTCAAAGATACGTACTTGGTTATAACCGGTTGTCTCTATAGCTATAATATAACATCGCTCTACAGGCTTTCCTATCCACTCTAAAGCATCTTTATAGAATGCTAGCTGTCTATCGTAGTGATAGAAATCAAACGAGCTTCTAAAGGAGGCTAGAGGTTTTGATGTTGTTTTTAAATCTATAAGAGCATTAGAAGTATATCTATCTATTTTAGATTTATATATTTCATTTGGACCCCAATATACATCCTCTTCGTTAACTCCTGGTGTGTCAAACAACAGTTTTTTAACGCCTGCATTATTGTTAACAGACTCTTTTATGTTAGCTAACATAGCTGCCATTTTTTGGTCTATACAAATCTTGCCATCGGCTCTATGTAAAAAGTTATAATACTCTTCACCTTGATCGATGATTTTTTTAAGTAATGTTTCGGGTTTCCAGGATTGACCATACGCAAATTCTTTAGCAGATCCTAAAATGTAATCCTGATGTGAGTTAATATCGGTATTTAATTCACCTCTAGTAACTTGATAAACCTTGTCTATTATTCTCACAATAGTATCACTTGGTCTATCTACATCAGATACTATAAAAGTTTCTGGTTCTAAAAAATATTGGTGTATAGTTGTACCGGCATATAGAGAGGGACTGCTAATATTATTAGAGTTTCCATCTATATAATCTTTGAATTTTCTTGGGGATCCTCCTTGTTCCGGATTTATATAACTTAAGGAAGAATTACTAATTTTTGTACTTTGATAATAATCCATATTATTGTTTTCTTTTTAACTGTATATACTGTATGCAATATACAAGATTCTTTTAAATGTTTTATAACATATCTGCGTCGAAACACGAATTACTGCAATAACCTGGTTTTGACATAGGTTTTTCACAGTGTATACATGTGTGTTCGTCGTCATCATACGCGGGATTTCCGTAATCTACTGGGTCCATATTAAACGTTTTTCTTTTCTGGTGTTTTATTATTTTCTGTGTATTTTCCTTCGACTACTATTATTGAATAATCTCCTAGGTATCTGTACAAAGTTCTAGCTGTAATTCCTAAAAGTTTAGATGCTTCTTCTCTGTGTCCTGCTGTTCTATTTAATGCTTTGCATATAAGTCTTATATGTTCTTCTTTTATTGTCATATTTAAATAAATATTTTATATAATAAATAAACAGTAGAAAATATAGAAATTACCATAACGGATATACCAAAAAGTTTATAATTACTGACCATTTGTCTGGGACTTCTTCCCTGTGATTTTCTTCTAAATTGTGGTGTGTCTTCTATAAGATTACCCTGCTCATCATAAACATCTACTTTTAGAACACTAAATCCTATAAAAGTCCAAATAACGCTAAATATTAATAATATAATTTTCATACTGTAAGTTTTTAATAAAAAGAGGGGTTGGGACTCGGTAACCCTGCACGTATTACTACGCTTGACCCCTCTATTTTAAGTTATGATACCATTACAAGTCTCTCTTGTACGATATTAGCTTTTTCTGCCAATTGAGCAGAAGTGCTATACTGTCCTATTTCAGCTAACTGTTCTTCTAAAGACTCAGTTTCCCAAGTTTTATAGTCGTGCTCGAAATATGGAGTTGTAATTGTCATATCATTAGCTAAGTCTACAATACCGTATGCATAGTATTCACAGCATCTCATTTTCATGTAAGAATAATCTGCTGGTACAGCGACAATATTCATTGGATTAACTAACGTTGCTAGGAAGACAGTGTCTCCACCACTACCGCCAAATCCTTTTACATATCCTGGAGCACCTACGTGCAAACCACTAGAACATGTATTATTAGGATTACTATCACAAGAGCTTCTAGGCATAGATACAGGAGAACCCAAACGAATTTGTGTACTA
>TARA_R110000851_G_scaffold266416_1_pt1 | contig 39340 bp, 30 predicted proteins | sample TARA_R110000851 | Tara Oceans TARA_R110000851 (sample SAMEA4397627) | marine metagenome | biome: Polar Biome; feature: [DCM] deep chlorophyll maximum layer (ENVO:01000326); material: water (ENVO:00002006), including particulate matter (ENVO:01000060) such as... | depth 17 m
CTTCTCAGGAGTTGAAGCCTCCGCGAAACCCGGGGCGGTTCACAACCGGTTCCGGGCGTGTATCGAAGTCGAACACCATCAAGGCGCTGCATCATTTCATTTTCCGACCAGGCCGGCTCACTATTCGTAACGGCGGTGTGATACTCCGCGAGTTCGCCGTAATCAGCCAGACCTGCCTCATGCCGCAGAAGCTGCCGTAGCGTGAAAGGCTGATCAAGAATTGGATCGTCCAATCTAATTAGCCCGTCACGTACTAACGATAGGGCTGTCGCAGCCAAGACTGTTTTCGTAAAACTCCACCAGGGCACTATCAGTTCTAATCGCTCAGGCGTTTGTGGCTGACCATTTGATACGAGTGAACTGAGCATTGGCTTCCTTTGAATATTAAGCGGATTGACAGCTCGACAAGATATCTCATTCACTCTTCTTCAGCAGAGTGAAAAGTCAACCGTTTGTACTGTCCTGATCGACCGCTTTTGGCCGATACCTGCCTGTTGTCAGGGCGGCTATCGGCCCTGAGTGTGTAAAAACGTCGACCAGAAATTGAAGTGCGCGCTGCTACGTGGTTTCTGAAAAAGTGCGGCTGGTCTACAGACCAAAAATTCACGTAGAAGCGCGATTTATGAATCAGGTTTTGACCAGGTGAGTTGTCGTGCGAGTTTTTACACAGCCTGGGCCAGAAGCGGACATTCAAAGTGCCTACGAAACAAGGAAGCGATTCACTAGTGTTCGACTAACGCGCAGCACATCGGCTGTTAAATCTGGCACGTAATTGCGCAGCAACTTGAGTGACAGGTTTGACAGTCCGTTGCTGCTGCTTGTGTAAGTGCATTTTGAGAGGAGTTGGCGGATGTGGCCGGGTGGAGATTCGAACTCCAGACTACCCTTCGAATAGCGACTAAAAAAGATGCTATTCGAAGAGAGGCTCTCCCTGCAAGCAGGGAGAGCCTAGGGCCGCTTTAACCGCTAAGCTACCCAACCATTGCTCTCAAGAATATCGACTAAGTCAGCTGGCTGCAAGTAGTCGTGCGTTAGTTTTTGTCTCATAGCGTTGCTTAGTCGCTCGGGACTAGAGTTCGAATATTTTCTTTTAATCTTTTCTAAAAACACATTATCTATATCTACCAACTTACAGCAAATATTTTTCGCTGCCGATTGCCATGCCATGGAATATAAGATTACATCACGAACTTCAATTTCATGGAAAGCTCGTAAATAATGGCCAAACCTTTTGAATATTAATTTGTTATTTTCTTCTGCGACAGGGCTGCTTACGTCTACCCCTCCGTGAAATTCGATATTTCTCAGCTTCCTAAAATAGTCTATTACCAAAAGTTCTTCATTTCCCGAATAGCTAGAAAATTCAAATTCCGAAGGTTTTTTGGCATTTTTTTGTAGATTATTTTTTCTTGCATGCACGTGGAAAATACATTTTCTTAGAAAATCCAGTGAATCCATATTATAACTTTCACTGTTACCTGTGTGCTGCTTAATAAAGTCAATCACATCATCACAGAACATTTCTGCTCTACTATTGATATAGGCAGCATGAGCAAAGTTCACATACAGGCTAACGTTAGCTAAATTTACTTTCTCAAGATTTAAATTTCTATGATTATATTTTCTTGATAATTTAGATATATCATTATTCTTTGAGCTATTTATTAGCTCGCTTGAAGCTATATCAGCAACGCACATCAAGGGACCAATTGCCCCAAGGGATCGTTTAAACTTCACTTCGATGTCTCTGGGGCTCCTTAATGACATCATCTTCCTCGTATTTTTATATTCTTCTATAGCTATGCTGGTTACTGAGCGCTTAACGCGAAGCACAGCGGCGGCCCGTCAGGGACGTCCGGCGGCCATCGGCCGCGAACTGCTGCACCTTGTTAAAAATCCTGACCAAGCTTAGCCCAATTCTGAGTGAAATAGGTCTGAATCCCTTTGCCCGGCTGGTACCGGGGATAGAGCTTTTGAAACTCATCACGCGCAGAGCTATATGAACTGTCATCGATAACGGTAAGAGCCCTGGCAAGGAACAATAAGGCCAGAGATGGGGCACGAGACTCACCTTGGTTGCAGTGAATAACCAACTTTTTCCCGTCATCCCAGTGCTTCTTAGCGAAATCCAAAAAGCTGGAGAACAGTGCTGGCATAAACAAAGGAACCGGTGGATCAATTATGTTGAGATACAGATCTGAACCTTGCTCCAAGACCAAGTAGTTTGGATGAGAATTCGGAAGCTTGCCCGTGTATCCAACAGCCCGCTGGTGACATGGGCTTTTGCATGCGTGAACGACCGCTACGCCATCAGAGCCAGACAAGCAGGATGTCGCATCCGTTACGAAAACCCTTTCATATACTTCCTGCATGCAGACTCCTTGGTATTTTTAACGCCCCGCATCAGCTGCATATTTGCCGCAGCGGAGCGGAGGCGAATACGTAGGCTGCATGCAATTGTTGGAAGGCATTATGCGAACACCAGCACGAGCCCGACGATACTCGCTATCGATGCGGCGGCAGCAAATAATGTCCAGCCCCAATGTTCAGTGACAAGCTCTGCAATGGCCTGCGGATGGATGCCGCGAGCTTCCCACCACGAAGAACTGGTCTTGAGGGTTCCATCAAGCGTGCGGCCGAAAAGATTCGCCAAGATGTCCACTTTTCTGAGGGTGGACTGATGCAGCTTCACGAACTCACCGTTTTCAAACGCTGCCGCTTCGTCTTTGCCTACCAAGAAGCTTTTATCCGTGATCTTGTTGATCTTCACAATGCTTTCAAGGCGAGGGTGGCCAGCGTACCCGACGCCGTAGATGCTGATTAAAGCTCGAGCCAAGTCAAGCTTTCGTTCTTCTGGCAGCCTCGAAGGGGGTTGGCCACCGAGCACCTTATGCCTGTGCTCAATTGCTTGAAATCCGTAATTGATGTCTCTCATGTTCCAGTGCACCCATGTGCAGTGGCTGTTCCCCTGTAGAAATTCACCAAACTCGTCCAACATTTCCTTTTCCAGTTGGTCGTATTGACCGACTATCTGATCCAGGGGGATTTTCTTTAGCTCCGCGACCTTGTGAATGGAGAACGATTCCGTTTGGCCTGAGCCAAGGTTGCGAACAGCAATAGACGTGACTCTTGGCGTAGATCCATCTGAGCGGTCGTAGAAGCTCTCACATGAGTAGTGAACGACCACGACATGATCTTTTCGGTCGTCTATGTCACGCAATTGCCTCAAGGTTTCCTTTCGGCTTCTCAGTCGTCGCAGCGTGTCCCCCACAGCCCTCTCCTATGCCTTCCAACAATGATTAGACCGAACGCGTGACCAATACGCAACTTAACATTCCGCTAATGATTTGAACTTTCCATTGCAGATCAGTCTGTTATGCATACTGACCACTTTTCCGGTGCGATGTTAAGCCGAACGCGGTATAAGTCCGTTATGGCCGAATGGTGGATAGGCCAGCGTCACACAACAGGTCGCCATGGGAGGGAGAGACGAATGCTTGTTTGAGATAAGCAAGGCATCCATGCCGCCGAAGATGGGACTGCGTATGAGCAGTTACTTCCATAATGCTTTTTATGCGTTCGATTGCCAAGGGCTAAGTGGGATTGCTGGGAGGAACGACCGCTTATGGCCGACACCTGCCTGTCCGACTGCCAGCTATCTGCGTGGCTATACTCATCTATGCTGGTGACCCGTTTACATACCACGGTTAACCCACGCTGAACGGCAGACCTCCGGTAGATTCCTGACGGCTAAAAGCGGCAAGCCTCCTATTGGATGCAAACTAAACAGTCTTGACACAAAAAGTCTTGTTCTGAGTCCTGAAAGCTAAGCTCTCCGAAGCCCATACCAACTCCAAGTACAGTCCCGTCGATAAACTATCGTAAAAAGCAACGCTGGTTTACAATAATTAAATATTCTTAATTTTTATAAACCGGAGAACAGCATGATCGGTGAGCGTCTGAAGCGAGCTCGCAGTGCAGCCGGCCTTTCCATGGCCAAGCTTGGAGAGGCTGTGGGTGTCAGTGCCAACATGATCAAAAAGTACGAGCATGGCGACAGCATGCCCTCTTCTTCTGTGCTCATCAAAATGGCTCAAGCACTGGGTGTCCGCACTGAGTTTTTCTTTCGCCCGATGACCGTGACTCTTTCAGGTGTCGAGTACCGGAAGAAGGCCAGCACCCCACAAAAGGTGCTGAACAAGATTACTGCTGATGTTTTGGATCAAGCTGAACGCTGGCTAGAACTGAAGAACCTTTGGCCAGAATTTCCCATACCCCGCTTTGAACGCCCCGCCAACCTACCAGTGGTATCCACTTTGGATGATTTGGAGGGTTTCAGCGTCGAGGTGCGCATAGCCTGGCAACTTGGCTTGAATCCCCTGCCAGACATGATCGACATGCTCGAATCCAAGGGTATTTTGGTAATTGTGACCGATTCGGATCAGGCAGATAAGGTGGATGGCATGCAGGCAACTGTTGAGAAGCAGCCGGTTATTGTCATATCAGACCAATGGCCTGGATGCCGGCAGCGCTTCACTCTTGCTCATGAGCTGGGACACCTGTTGCTGGAAGGTGTGCTGCCTGAACATATCGATGAGGAACAGGCGTGTAACCGATTCGCCTCTGCTTTTTTGCTGCCTGGTGACGGTGCCATTGAGCACCTCGGGGCACAGCGCCAGAACATTGATTGGAAAGAACTCTACCTACTAAAACACGAATACGGTTTAAGCATGGCCAGTATTCTGTATCGCTGCTTGGCTCTGGGAATCCTGTCCAAGCAAAAATGCCATTCTCTTTTCATTCAGTTCTCAGCCAACGGTTGGCGTAGAAAGGAGCCGGGGAAACCTTACCCGAAAGAGCAGACTCTGTTGTTTGAGCAATTGGTCTACCGGGGCGCTGGTGAAGGCCTGATTTCCGACTCCAAGGCGGCAGAACTACTAAAAATGCCCGTTGCTCGATTCCGTCAATCTAAAATGATGGAAGGGGCTGAAGCATAAATGCAGGTACTGATCAGTGATGCAAATGTGCTGATTGATATGGAAGCCGGAGAGCTTTTGGAGCTGATGTTCGCTCTCCCTTTCGAATTTAAAGTCTCAGATATGCTGTTTATTGATGAGCTTTCCCATCAGCACGCACACTTGCTTGATCTAGGCCTTCGCCAAACAGAGCTGACGTCGGACAGCATGATGGATGCCATGCGAATGACGCACGCTTACCGTGATCCGAGCCGCTACGATTGTTTTTCTCTGGCGCTAGCCAAACAAGAAGGCTGCCCTTTACTGACAGGTGACGCCGCCCTGCGAAAGGCAGCTCAAAAAGAAGCTGTCACCGTAATGGGTACTATTTGGCTTGTAGAGCAGATGATTGAGCATACGTTGATTAACAAGCTCGCTGCTGAAAAGGCCTACCAATCCATGCAAGATGCAGGCAGTCGGCTTCCCTGGCACGAGGCGCTGAAACGCCTGGATAAGATATGACCCGGCCTTCAATCCAGACTCATCGCGCAGCCTAGCGTTGCGAGCTTGCCTAAAAGATGTTGACTCAATTCGCTTCGGACCAATAACAGCCAATCACGCGCCTAACCCCGCTAAGCCCCAGCGTTTCTGCCACCTGGTTTTAATTCAAACTTTCTTCAGCCCTACATAACTTCCATGAGTCTACCCCAGCCAGCCTACTCAACTGGCCTGTCTCATGAGGTTAACCCTATGTCCCAAACCTGTCCGCGTTGCGGTTCGCCGCGCGTGATTTTCTGCAATTACGGCAAACGTGTCGGTGGCGTTGTCGGCACGACCGCTGGTGCTTTAAGTGGCGCTGCCACTACAACCGCTGCCGGAGCAGCCACTGGCGCTCGCATTGGTATGCAGGCAGGCATTATCGCCGGGCCAACCGGTGTGAGTGCTGGTGCGGTGCTAGGCGCCATTACAGGCGCGCTTGCTGGCTGTGTCGCCGGGTTACGGCTAGGCAAGATGCTGGATGAGCAATTGCTCTGTCGCTACCGCTGCCTGGACTGCCACGCGCACTTTTGACCCGCTACTCCCCTCTTCCCTTTCTCACTACTTTCTTACCGCCTGGGCCCAACGGCTCGGGCGGTTTATGCCGTTATGGAGATTTCACCATGGCTCACCAACTTGAAAACATGGCCTATGTAGGCGCTACGCCCTGGCACGGGCTGGGTAACAAATTATCTCGCCACCAGCCGCTTGAGGTCTGGCAACACGAAGCAGGCATGAACTGGCATATCGACGAATCCCCCGTGCGATTTCTGTCAGACTCAGCGGCGCACATGGGCAGTATCCACACCTTTCCCGAACAAAAGGTGCTGTACCGCTCAGACACCAAAGCACCGCTGTCCGTGGTCTCCCAGCGCTACAAGGTAGTACAGCCTTTTGACGTTCTGGAGTTCTATCGGGATCTGACCGAGTACGCGGGCTTTGAGCTGGAAACGGCTGGCGTGCTCAAGGGCGGTCGCAAGTTCTGGGCGCTGGCTCGCACCGGTCAGGCGTCCGTGCTCAAGGGTAACGATCTCGTTAACGGCTATCTGCTGCTGGCCACATCCTGTGATGGCAGTCTGGCTACCGTCGCTACGCCAACTACCGTGCGCGTGGTGTGCAACAACACTCTGGCGATCGCGGTAAACGGTTCGAGCGAGTCGATTAAAGTGCCGCACAACACTGAGTTCAATGCGCAGGCGGTCAAACGCCAGTTGGGCATCTCGGTAGCGCAGTGGGATGACTTTATGTACCGCATGAAGACGCTATCCCAGCGCAAGATCAATACAGGCGAAGCACTCGGCTACTTTCTGCGGGTGATTTGCGATACCGAGAAGGATGTTGAGGACCGTCGCGAGCTCACGCAGCATCGTGCTCTACAAAAGGTACAAGACCTGTACGCTGGTAAGGGCCGAGGATCAAAGCTGGAGTCAGCGCAAGATACCGCTTGGGGCCTACTCAATGCTGTAACGGAATACGTCGACCACGAGAAGCGAGCACGCAGCGTTGATCACAGACTGGACTCAGCCTGGTTCGGCCAAGGCGCCAGCCTGAAGCAAAGAGCACTGGACCATGCCTTGGAGCTAATTGCCTGAAGTACCTCTTGTTAACTCCGCTCTACTTTCACAACCCTACTCATTCAACCGCCTAAGCCCGATCAGGTTTCACTGGTCGGGCTTTTGTGCGTCTGGAGCACGATATGAACACACCACAATCTACTGCCACGCAACCCGCCAGCAAGGCTGGTCGCGGCGTTCTGCGCCTGGTCAGCACTAAGGATCTCAACCGTGAGGACTGGCTGGATGTCCGTAAAGGCGGCATTGGTAGCTCAGACTCATCCGCTGCCATTGGCCTGAACCCTTACAAATCACAACTGGAGCTGTGGCTGGAGAAAACCAACCGAGACCAAGGCTTGAGCAAACCCAACCAGGACGATGACAGCACCCCGGTTTTCTGGGGTGTGGTGTTGGAGCCAGTGGTTGCCTCTCAGTACCAGCGCCGCACCGGTAACAAGGTGCGCAAGGTAAATGCCGTGTTACAGCACCCTGAGCATGCTTGGATGCTGGCCAATATCGATCGGGAGGTGACAGGCAGTAACGAGGTGCAGATCCTGGAATGTAAAACCGCCGGTATCAATGGCGCTCGTCTGTGGCGCGACGGCGTACCCAAATACGTTGAGGTGCAGGTAATGCACCAGCTAGCCGTCACCGGCAAGAAAGCAGCCGATGTCGCCGTGCTACTCGGAGGCCAGCAGCTGGAGGTGTACCGCATTGAGCGTAATGAGGAGCTGATCGCCCAATTGATCGAGCTGGAGCGTCTGTTCTGGCACCACGTCGAGACCGATACACCGCCGCCTGCTGACGGCTCGGATTCGGCCGACCAGGCGTTGCGCTTGCTCTACCCAGAGGACAATGGCGAACAAGTGGACCTTTCTCAGAATCAGCCGCTGTCTCATGCCTACACCGAACTCAAACAGGTGCGCCAGTCACTTCGCGATCTGACCACCCAGGAGTCAGTCCTGAAGCAGCGTCTGCAAGAGGTGATGGGACCAGCCACCAAAGCCGTGTTTGCAGATGGTGCCATCACGTGGAAGAAGGCCAAGGATGGCGTTGCAATGGATCTTGATGCGCTATTCAAAGCTCATCCTCACCTCAAAACGCAATACCAAATCAGCAAGCCTGGAAGCCGACGCTTTTTGGTCAGCTGAGCGCTCACCTTCTCTTACTTATTCACCCCAAAGCCGACTGCCCCGCTGGTAGCCGGCCTTTTTTGTGTTCGTTTTCACAGGAGCATTCCCATGATCAAAGGTCTGGCTATCACCCCGCCCGTACTCGGACGGATATCCATCGGTAAAGTCGTGGAAAAGAACGGCATGCGGCTTCCCGAAAAGGACGACCAGTTCACCATCACCTCTCAGGTACAAACCAGAGATGGCTGGGTGCTACATCCGCTGGATGAGCAGTTACGTAAAGATCAAGGCGGCAAGATCCGCAGCATTCCGGTTCGCCTGCTCTTCAACGATCCTACCTTGAACTTTCGGGCTGAGTACTGCCTGTTTGATCGCACCAGCGGACGTCCGCTTTGCGTTGGCAACGGTGAAACCTGCAAGCGCTCCACCAGTGAAGGGTTGCAATCACTGCCCTGCCCTAGCCCAGATGGTTGCCCGCTAGCCAAAGGCGGCAACTGTAAGCCTTACGGGCGTCTCAACGTCGCCATTGGTGATGACGATCTATTGGGTAGCTTTGTATTCAGAACCACAGGGTTCAACAGCATTCGCACCCTGACGGCGCGGATGAGTTACCTGCAAGCGCTCTCAGGTAACCGGCTCGCATGTTTGCCGCTGGAAATGCGTTTGCGTGGCAAGTCTACCCGCCAAAGCCACGGCACACCGATTTACTACGTGGATCTGATTCTACGCAGCGGTGTATCAATGGAAGAGGCGCTGACGCAAGCCAATACGTTGGACTGCGCGCGCCACGAAGCAGGATTTAATCAAGCGGCTCTGGATGCCGCCGCCCAACACGGTCTCCAGAACGGCGCCTTTGAAGACAGTGACGATGAAGCCGAGCAAGTGCTGGAGGAGTTCTATCCAGAAGCACCAGCGGCATCACAACCCGAAACGCCCAACCCATCTGGTTACAGCAACCGACAATCCAAGCGCGAGCAACCCACCCTGCACGATCTGATCAAGCAGCGGACGCAGGATCTACAAAACCAACAAGCCACGCCGCATTAGCGAGCACAAAAAACCAATCGGAGTCCCTCATGCATTCATCATCCAACCAGGCGGCGATTTCGTCGCCTGCAGGCATTGTCTTGTCGGAAAAGGAGGTATTGAGCTGGGCCCAGAGCATTCTGGAAGCGCGTTTCAAGCGCAGTAACTACCTGACCAGCCCGCAACACGTGAAAAGCTACCTGATAGCCACACTGGCCAACGAAGAGCGTGAAGTCTTTGGGCTCATCCTGCTGGATAGTCAGCATGGCGTGCTGGGCTTTGAGCGCCTGTTCTACGGCACCATAGACAGCGCCAGCGTTTATCCGCGTGAAGTTGTTAAAACGGTGCTGAACGCCAATGCAGCGGCGGTAATCCTTGCGCACAACCATCCGAGCGGCAACCCTGAGCCCAGCCAGGCTGATATAGCCCTGACCAAACGACTACATGACGCTTTGCGAACCGTGGATGTTAGGTTGCTAGATCATCTGGTGATTGGTGGTACGGATGCGGTGAGCTTCGCAGAAAGAGGATTGCTGTAATTACGCCTGCCAACTACTTAGGAATGACAACATGTCTACCCACGCCTGTTCCATTTGCAATTCATCGACGCTGATTAACCGCTCCACCTTGAGATCATTAGCTGTGCTAGCTGGCACACTGGATTTGGCTTTTCGCCAATACCGGGAAAGCCATCATGAGAAAACCACGGATTCTGAACCCTGGGAGCATTTAGGCGCGTTGCTTACATTACTAGACGACAGCCAGCGCTTTATGGCTAAAGGATCAATACAAGGTTTAAAACTAGCATCCAATATTGAACGCTACTGGCTTGGCGGCTTTGACAGCCTGTGCCTTAGCTGCGGTTTTTTGTTGATGGCTGGACCTGAAACAGACCCCGACTGAAGCGCATCACTTTGCAAGCCTGGCACTCAGTTGCTCAACCATACGCAAAACCAGCTCACGATCCTCATCATCAAGCTCCTGCAAAATCTGTTTTAGATGACGTGTTTGATCGTCAATGTGCGAGCTTCCTTCGGTCAGCAAGTCTATGGCTTGGCATTTGAAAAGCTCAGCAAACTCATACAGCCGCTGGATCGAAGGTGTGGCAATACCACGCTCAATGCGTGACACCGCCTCGTTGCCAATCCCCAAATTCGCCGCTACCCACTCCTGAGTCAGCCCTTGTTTAAGTCGGTACTGAGCAATCGAGCGACCTATCTTGATTGCCATCGCGTTTTCTTTGGATTTAGTCATACGCCCTCCTACTCGACCTGAATAGTTGGGCATCAACCGATTGACATGAAGGACCTTATAGGTTGCCACTCACCCTTACAGGGTGTTATTCGTGTATTATTGCACCGCTTTTTAGAAAAGAACGATAAATAAAATACTTGTGAGCTTACCCATCTTCACTTGAGACCGACCCATCACATCAACCCAAAAAGCCGTCAGCGCTAACAGCTCAAACGGTTAATTTAAAGATTAAGGAAATCGCAATGAACGCGACTCAAGGAGACTCTCCAGTACCAGGGGAGTCATGGTTTTATGAGCAAAAAGGCCAACGTATTGGCGGCGTTGATGAAAGTACCATGGTGTCGCTCATCAGCTCCGGGCAGCTGGGCTATGGCAGCAAGGTGTGGAAGCAGGGATTCTCAGATTGGATGAAGCTCGAAGACACGTCACTGCGTGAACATCTTAATCAGCTAGCGCCACCTCCTCTCAGTGGCGACAGCGTCAACAATACCCTGGTATGGATTCTGGCCTTCGCGCCAATACTAGGCATTTTTCTGGAAAGCATGGTTTCAATGATCGTCTATGACGATGAAGATTGGGCAATGGACGCTGTGTTCGCGGGGGAGTTTTTTTATATCACCGTTGCGCTCAATATCCTGCTTTCCTTCATGGACGAAAAGCGCCTTCAAAAAGCGGGTCACAACACCGCCTCATTTAAAGGCTGGGTATGGTTGGTGCCTGTTTACCTTTACCAGCGCGCTAAACACCTGAAGCAGAACCTCGCTTATTTCATCGTTTGGGTCTGCTGCTTCCTTTTCATCCTGCTGGGCATGGCATCGGATGAAGGGAGCTACTACGAGGACGACCGCGTGGGCTACCAAAGCCAATCAGAACCCGCACCGTCCAACATCGCCAATAGAAGTGCGAACAGCTACGAAACTTTCGGTGATTACTACGACGCGTGCGTGGACGACTGGATGACCGCGTATCGCAAAGAAGTAGGCCCACAGGCCATGGTTTCTAATGGGCAGTTGCAAGAGTGGACACAATGGTGCGAGCAAGGGCGTAGGCCCTGAACCGTTACATCTTGCGCTCAACATCACATGTAAACACGCTTTCTATCGAAATCACGACATTTTAAAGAGACAACGTTATGGAACAACAAAACCTGAACAACCACGAAAAACAAGACATGGACGATGACGACTACAATGATAGCTTTCCCGTTTCCACCAAAGTAATAGGTTGGGGTATAGCGGCCATTGCGTTTGCCATTTTTGCGGTCACTTTCAACAACTCAGGCATGGTGTTGAGGGCGGGGTTCTTTGGCAAAGCGTTTGCGGTATTGATCGGTGCCTTGCTTGGCTGGGGTGGCGCATTGATAGGTGACGCACTGTGCAGGTTTGCACGCCCTTCCGCTGTATTCACCCAGGGTGGTTTTTTCAGCCTGGTATTTCTCAAGCTCTTCTGGATCGCAGGTCCTCAAGTCATCGGACTCGCTATCGGGGTGATGCTCGGTATATCTCAGGTGTTGAGCCGCATATAAGGAAATAAAAAATGAAAATGAAATTGTCAGCAGCACTCATGTTTGGCCTGCTAGTCACTGGCTGCTCCAGCCCCGAGGATAAGATGCGTGGCCAGTTCCTTTCAGGCTGTGCCCAGAGCGGTGCAGATCGCGCTTTATGCAACTGCGTTTTCGACAAGCTCATGACGGACTTCGACGTCGACTACTTCGAACGGATGAATCGGCGTGGAATGCCAACTTCCGAGTTCCTGGATGCCACTATGAGGGCTGGCTTGCAGTGCCAAAACATGTAATGTAATGCGCTCCGGGGACTGTAGGCTCCGGGGTGCATTTTTACATTCATGCTCTTTTATTTTTGTTTAAGCGACGGCTCATACCCTAAGTCGGGCAAGACGATCAAGTGAGCAGCCCACATCAACGATTCATCGGGCAAGGTCCAAACTCGCTTTATCTGCCCAATGGTTGTTTCAAGATCCGCTGAATAGCGGCGTTCTTTCAATTGGCTATTGTCCGACGCGCAGTACAAACACAATTGTGACGACGGCGGGCTAACAAGACGGCAGGCTGAGCACTCGGCACCTAAACCTCCCCACTCACGTACGGCCTTAAACATGGTTGCAACGATCAAGTCTTCTCGCTGCTGCCTGGCGCTGGCTGCGTCAGGTGCTCCACGATGCTGCTCACGAGCCAAAGACTCTTGCATCTCACGGTGCGCCGCCCGGACTGCTGCTTGCGCTTGCATCTCGGCGTCATGTTGCGCGGCACGTTCACGCTCTGTTTGCAGTCGCACTTTCTCGGCTTGCGCCCAGTCAGCATTCAGTCGATCAATTTCGGGCTGAAGGCTCTCAACAGCGTGTTGTTTCAGCCGCTCGCCACGCAACGAGCGTATCCATACCCGGTTTCCGGGATCATCCAGCACGGCACGCGCAAAAATAGTCTGGTCATTGATATCGGCGTCGGTTAGTCGATGCAGGTCTATTTCAATGCTGGAGAGATCCATTTCTCGCAACCGCCGTTTTCGCTCGTGCTCCTCGCGAGATGAGCATTTGATTCTTACGACCAGCTGCCGACCTTGGAGCGTTAGCCGTGCATGCGCGCGCAAGTCTCCCAGGTCCACAAAACGCTCAACCTGATCAGGCACAACCCGCGATGGCTCAACCTCAAAGTCCTGAACCAAACATCGACCGCTCTGAGAGAAAACAGTCGCTGTATCGCTCAAAGCAGGCAGCAACAGATGCTTGCGCTGAGCGATTAACTGGACCGCTGCACGTCGGACGCCCTCTGCCCGACCATTTGAGCACCCTTCTAACTCAGCATGACGAAAATAGGGAAAACGCTTTTCGCCTTGGTTTGCAGCTACCAGCGCTCCACGACACCCCGGGCACACGCAGCCACAGCGAAGGCCATTCTCAACCTCGTAGGCCCGGAACATATGACCGTCTCGCTCTCCCAGAGGAATTGCAGAATTACTCATGGCGCCTCCGTGCGCTAAGCGGTTTGCATACGCCTCAAATATCCAAAGGCGGTAGGTTGTTCACGATCTTCTGGGTTTCCAGGCTGACGGTCACTACGCGCTGGAACAGCTCCAGTGGGTATTTGGGGTTACCCATGGTCTCGATAGCCCAGTCGTTGGCGTCGTTGACGATGCCGCTGGCTTTGTCAGTGCGGACAGCTTGGCGCTCCATCACCCAATCCAGCGCGGCCTTGCCGTTGACTACGTAATCCCACGCCGCCTCAGGGATGCCTTTCAACGTTATCTTGCCGTTGTAGATCACGATGTTGCGGTCATTAACGCTTTTGCCCGTTTCCGGGTCTTTTTTCTTGGCGAACTTCATTTTCTCGACGCGGTAATCCGCGTCAGTCAGCTTGCTCTTGGCCTCAATGGTCAGCAGGTATGGCTCAACGGTTTCGTAATTCAAGTGTAGATCAGCCAGGGCACGACCAGCTTTGCTGAAAGCCCAGAAATCCGCCACCCGCTTCACCGCAGGGATGCGCGGCAGCTCCTTGCTCAGGTTGTCGGCAAAGCGTTCACGGTAGTCCTGTGAGTGCAGGATACCGTAGACGTAGTAGAACAAGTCTTCCTTGCTGATCTGCTCACCGGGGTAGGCCATCTGGAAGTGCGCCAGTGCTTCATCGGTAATGGCATTACGCCTTTGGCTTTCTGTGTCTACCTCCGAGGCAAAAAGATCATCCTCATCCTCATCCGCTTGCCGCGCCGCTTCGTCGTAGAGGTACAACGGGAAGCATTGAGCACCTGCTTCCATAGAGTTGAGGTCAGGGATAGCTGAACTGATTGTGAAGCTGAACTCTTTTGCCCCTTTTGCCGTCGTCATAATTACCAGATTCTCCGCCCCCGTTTTCGGGAATAGACGCGGCATCTGATACACCATCGCATTCATAGTACGGTCAAAGTACAAATACTGGTTGGTGAAAGGCCTGTACAAGCTTTTGCATATTGCTCCGCTTGAGAAGCGATGTTTTGTTCCTTTCACCAAGTCTTGTAAAAGATTTCTGTTCCAGCTGATTTTCTGGGGATTAGCATCAATGAACTTATCAGCACGTGATTTTCGCTCTTTGCTACTGGCCTCTCCACAAGCGAAATCAAAACTCCCCAACTGCTCGTTGTAAAAATCGATCATGCGCCCAATGTTGGCTTCTAGCTTGGTTCGGCTACTGTTATATGCCCATGCATCACGACCAGTGGCCACCCCAAGAGAGAAATTATCGAATAGCTTTGGGCAATCTCCCTTCTTGTCACCCAGCACGATGAACTGGCCAAAGCTTTGATCGCGCTGTCTTAACCAGTCACCATGAATGTCTGGAGTAATTTTCTGCCAGTTCTCTATACCTGCTACGCACGCGTAGTTTGAAACTTTCTCCAGCTTTTCCTCACTACTGAGATAGTCCCCAATGTCGTGGAAATAAATCTCTCCATGGGTACTCGCATCGGGATTCTTGACCAGCAGTGAAATAGCAATGGGGGCACGGCTACCGCTGCCGAAAATCTTGCCACCTTCCTTACGTGAAGTTTCACCACTCGTGCGTTGATTGCCGCGTAAGTGGAACACATAAAGACAAGAGAATTCATCCGCCAAACACTTGCGCATACCATCTGCTGAGCCTGCCTCTAGGAAGCCGCCATTTGTAACAAAACCAATTATTCCCGCATCACCAACACGGTCACTTGCCCAACGGAGCGCACGGATATAGCTGTCATACAGACTTTTCACCGAGGTCATCTCTGAACGAGCAACGTAGGTTTCTTCGATACGGCGATCTAAATACGGATAGCTGATATTGGCATTATTGTCGTTGGCACTGTCTTGGCCGATGGAGTAAGGCGGATTCCCCACAATCACCCGGATGTCCAGCTCCTTCTGCCGTTTACGTCGAGCGCTGTTGTCTTCGAGCAGCTCATCAACCAGATCATCCTTCTCATACATCTGGAAGGTGTCGGTCAGGCAGATGCCTTCGAAGGGCGTGTATTCATCAATCACTTGCCCGTGGTAGGCGGCCTCGATGTTGATGGCGGCGATGTAGTAGGCCAGAAGAACAATCTCGTTGGCGTGGATCTCGTTGCGGTACTTGTGCGGTAGCTCATCCGGCTTTATCAGGCCGGACTGAATCAGTCGGGTGATGAACGTACCCGTCCCAGTAAAGGGGTCGATGATGTGAACGCCTTTGCTCCCCAGGGTTTGGCCAAACTCCTTTTGCAGCAGGTGGTTCACGCTGTGGAGGATAAAGTCGACCACCTCGACCGGAGTGTAGACGATGCCCAGTCGTTCGGTCATACGTGGGAAGGCGTTACGGAAGAACTTGTCGTAAAGCTCGACGATGATTTTTTGCTTACCCTGAGCACTGTCGATGCCAGACGCGCGCTGCCGGACGCTCTGATAAAACTTCTCCAGGGTGTCGGCTTCTTTGGCTAACTGGTGCTCATTTAGTGCATCGAGCACGCTCTGCATGGCTTTGGACATGGGGTTGTGGCTGGCAAAGCTGTATTCATCAAACAGCGCATCGAACACCGGCTTGGTTACCAGGTGCTGAGCCAGCATCTCGACGATTTCACCATCGGTGATGCTGTCGTTCAGGTCATCGCGCAGCTCGGCAGCAAAGGCCTCAAATGTTGCCCTCTCACTAGTGTACTCAGGGTTTTCAAGAATCCCCTGGATGCGATCAATGTGGGTGCGCGCGATCTTGGCAATATCGTTGGCCCAGTCTTCCCAGTGGTGGCGATTTCCGCATTTATCGACGATCTTGGCGTAAATAGCGCGTTCTATTTCACCCACCTCATAGGTGAGATCGCCCTGCTGGGTCATCTGCCCTTCTACTTCAAATTTTGCGCTCTTCTCACCAATGCCGTATTGGCCTTTGCCAGCCTGCGTATTCTTGGCACCACTGCTCTTTGCCTTTCTGTCCACCTTATCGGTGATGGCGATCACTTCCATTTTGCGCGGGTCAGAGCCGATCAGATCCAGCTTATTGATCATCGAATCGAAGCTGTCGTCGTGGGAGCGCAACGCCTGGAGTACTTGCCAGACGACCTTATAGGTTTTGTTGTCGTTAAGCGCTTCGTGCGCCTGCATTCCAGCAGGAATGACCACCGGCAGCACGACATAACCGCGCTTTTTACCTGGCGCATTACGCATGACCCGCCCCACCGACTGCACGACGTCTACCTGTGAGTTGCGTGGCGTGAGGAATAGCACCGCGTCCAGGGCTGGCACGTCTACGCCTTCAGACAGGCAACGCACATTACTGAGAATGCGACAGGTGTTGGCTGGCGGCTCTTCTTTGAGCCAATTCAATTTGACCTCTTTCTGGCTAGCGTTCATGCCACCATCAACGTGCTCCGCTTCACAGATCAACCGGTCGGCTTCATCGATTTCTTCGGCCTCTTGGTAGGCATCCACCACCGACTTGAAGGTATTGGCGATATTGACGGAGCTGACCTTGTGCTTTGTGCCTTTATAGTTGGGCGAAATGACCTGACAAAAAGCCACCGCGCGCTTCATCGGCTGATCATCACCCAACAAGTGCTCGGACAATCCCTGTTTTGCCAAAGCCTTCCAGCAGCCGACGATTTTGGCGGCATCATCCACCTTGAGCTGATTATCTTCATCTCTCAGCAGCTCTTGCAGGCGGCGACTGATAACGCTCTCTTCGACGGTGAGTACCAACACCTTGTAGTCAGTAAGCAGCCCGCGCTGAACCGCCTCGGAGAAGTTAATGACGAACAGCTCCTTACCGAAGAGCGTTTCATCATCCATAGAGCACAGGGTCACTTCACCCTGCTCGGCTTTGATTTTCGCGCTGTCGCCGTAGATGCGCGGGGTTGCCGTCATATAGAGACGCTTGCTGGCGCGGATATAGTCAGCGTCGTGAATCCGCACAAAAGCACTTTCGTCATCGTCACCAAAGGTGGCGCCAGTGGTGCGGTGGGCTTCATCGCAGATCACCAGATCAAACGCAGCCAAGCCATGCTCATGCTGCGCTCGGCTGATGACGTCGATTGAGTGATAGGTGGAATACACTACGCTCATGTGCTCGGCATCAGAGCGCTTGAGCATTTCTGCTGCGAGACGATCAGCCTTGGTTGTAGCCGGATAGCGCAGCTCATGGGTAAAGACCTGAACCGCGTCGTCTTCAGCCTTGCGTTTTTTGCCAACGTCACTGTCTGAGCAGACGGCAAAGCTGTGGAGTGGTGTGTCGCTCTCCTGGGTCCATTCGGTGAGAGTCTGCGACAGTAGCGAGAGGCTGGGCACCAGAAACAGTACGCGCTTGCCCTTGCCTGCCAGGTGTTCAGCAATTTTCAAACTGGTAAAGGTCTTTCCTGTACCGCAAGCCATAATAAGCTTGCCACGATCCGTGGCTTGTAGCCCTGCTGATACCGCATTCAATGCTGTCTGCTGGTGATCTCGTAATTGTTTCTTAGCTCTGAGCACCACTACCTGGTTTGCTTGATACTTTGCCCAATCGATCTGGCTATCTTCCAAGGCTTGCAGGTCAATCTTGCTAACCGGTGGCTGCTGACCCTGGAGAGCATCCTCTGCGTGCTCACTCCAGTTGTTGGTCGTAGTAACGATGATCCGATGTGAGAACGGAGCCTTGCCCGAGGCCGTAAAGAAGCTGTCGATGTCTTTCTTCTGTACTCGATAATCCTCCGCGTAGAGCTTGCACTGGATCGCGTGAAACTCGCCAGTACCTTGTGTTTTAGCTACCAGATCGATTCCTGTGTCACGCCCATCAATGCCTTGCGCCTTGGCCCAAGCAGAGTAGGTCCAAACCTGCTCGTACAGGTCACGGTAAGTCGCTTCATTACGCAGGTAGGCACAGATAAGCTCCTCAAAGTAGGTGCCTTTCTCGCGTTCGGTCTCAGAGGCGGTGCGGAATGAATCAAGCAGGGATGATAGGGCTGACATCAGAAGTCCTTTTTTCTAGCCTTTGGTGCCGGACGGCAAAGCAAAGAGTTTACCATTCCCACCTGCTAGAGGAAGCTATCGCCGCGTCAAGCATGTTGATGCGCACCAATCGCCCAGTGCGCACTCAACCGCGAGGTGGAGAATCAGTTTGAACAATCCGCTTGTTCTTCTTTTGCTACCGTTATAGCTGAAAACCCAAGCCTGGCTTTATACGCTTATTCGCAAATAAGCCCTGTGCGGTAGGCTCTGGCCCGTAACGGTTTAATCCTGAGGTGCTGCCCCTTGTCCTTGACCAGATAGGTCATGAGCCTGACGACAGCCTGGCGCCCCTTGATATCACTTCGCAGGAACATGCCGGTACCATTGTGATCGTCGTCAACCTCCATATTTTGCACGCTATTGCGCCACTCGCGACCACTGTCATGCCAGTAGCCTCTACTTTGCGTGATATCCACCCACAGCTCACCAATACGCTCCGCCATGCAAAACTGACGAAATACTCTGGAGCCATCAAAGAAGAAAGCCGCATGGATGTGGAAACCCTGATCTTCGCCCTGTTCCACACGAAGAATGTAGCCTGAAAGCGCATCAAACAGACCATCAGTAAGTCGAGCTCTGGACAGCCGCTCCAGGTCGTCAAAAACGTGTTCCACCCGTAAACGCTGCCTAGCAGCGGTGCGATAGTAAAGATTGACTCGCACTACCATCGTCCGTGCATAACGCTCGGTAAACCCCCACACGAGCTGCTCTACTTTTTCTTTCTGATGCTTGGCTTCATAGCGACGCTGCGCTTGTTTGTGCTTATAGATGCGCTCGCCGCCCAGCACGCGGATGCGCTCTACCAGCAAGTTGAACGTCTCAGGCCCCCTCAGGTAGCCCACATTCTCAGATGGGTCCGGGCAGACGTATCGACCACCTGCGTACTGCAGACCAATGTCATGACAGGCATCGCGTAAGCAACAAATGTGCTCACTGTAGTCGTAGCTCACCTGACCATTGAACAAATCCAACATCTGGCCGAGGTATGGCAAGTAAATCGACAATGGCAAAGGACGAAAAGACGGTGGGGTTGCTGGATTAGGCTCATAGGCCAGTTTCTCTGTTGCCAGCACGTCAGTGACAAATTGCTCTATGCGGATGGTGATTTCAGCTTGAGATAGTACAGACGTGTATTCGTCGTTGCAGGGGTACATGGCATGCTCCTTGGTTGAGGTTCATACCAGTGCCTGGTTATTTATTTTTTTACTGCCCCACAACTGTACGCGTTGGACCTTATTGCTTGCGTGCTATTGCTTGCGTGCTATTGCTGCTTACTGGGTAGTCATATCTGTGTCGGTACTCATGACATCCTGTAATTGAATCAGAGGTGATCAGATGAGATTGAGTAGCTATTGGTTAGGTATATAAATAGATCCCGAATCCCGCTGCCAAGGAATCTCTGGCCCAGCCAGAAGCTGGTGCGTAGCGTTGCCACGAATCGCAGGGGAATTATGGGCTATTCGTATTTGCGAGTTAGCCGACCAGAAGGCGGCTCTGCACATTGCTTTCGACGCGGCATAGAAGCGCCACGAGCCGGAGCCGCGGCGCTTCTACTAAGACATGATTTTGCCCACATCCCGTTCTTCAATCCGCTCCAGAATCCAGTCGTCAACCTCAGACTCCACCCAACCAACGCAGCGGTCGCCAAGTGACACTGGTTTAGGGAATCCGCTTTCGTTGATGTATTTGTAAATGGTCGATCTGGCCAGGCCTGTTGCGCTCATCACGTCACGCAGTCGAATGATCTTCATGAGCAGTCTCCTCTGTTGGCTCAGAGGATGGGTAAGGGTGGTAATTAATGACGCGAAAAGGGCTGCACAGGAACATCAAGCCCTGCCCTCTCTCGGGCACCCAACGAAATATCTGCCTCGTCCCGAATAAAGCCACACCAAGCTCCGGGACCCTCTACCGCAAAGTCACAGGCCTTGAAAGCTGGAGACACTAGTACGCCAATATACCCATATCCTTGGATCATATTCCCTGGAAGCATCAGAACCCGGCTCGCCTCCCTCAGCTCAGCAAGCATCGGCTTCAACCGCGCGTCCAGCTCCACCACCAGCAGGTAAACTAGGAACGCCAGCTTATCTATCAGCTCCAAACCCATGTAAGACCGCTCTGATTCGTCGTCATCAACGCGGATCACACGTCCGACATCCGCTTTAGCCTGAGCCATCAGTGCGTCAGTATCAATCTTCTGCTCGGCCAGCACTTTCTCGAACCCTTGGCTAGCCATCTCGAGCAGCATGAACTCCAACTGTTCAAAGGCATGTAAAGGAATGGATCGCAGTAAAAACACTTCCCGATCGTACTCGATAGGTCTGTTACTCTTGGAGTCCAGCCAAAGCATACGCACAAGTATCGACTCCTTATCGCTCCGGATATTTCTATTGATAGCTACTGTCACGCCTCTCCCTGTTGATTTGAACAACGGGTGGTTCGTATTGAGCAAGATGACAGTCGAAGGTTTTCCTTGAAATATTGGCGCAGCCACCCCGGGGATGACCTGACGAAGTACTCGTTTTTTGAGTAGCATTTTAAGCCGGCCTTTCAAGGCTAGCGGCGTCACGCCAATAGCAGCCCCGATCTGCCTCGTGCTCCACCCCTTTACCACTCCCACTGAATCAGATGCAGCGAGCAGCAACGCGAGAAGTAGCACGTTGGAAGCATCAAGAAACTCTTTCCGCCCTTCAACCATCCGCCGAACTTGCGGGGAGACAGTGCTCCTATTAGACGCCCTCTCATCGGGATCGAGCGACGGTAACTGATGGGACCAACTTAAACTTGAAATCTTGATCGTAGGGATCTGAAGGAATAAAAAAACCGAGCCAATGCTTTCGCGACAAAGTTTTCTACCCTCATGCAGCGCGAGAATTTTTTCCTCATTCACAAAAAACTCACGCAGTGGACGGCCATGCGATCGGTAAATCGAACGTGCCTTCATCAGCCCTTTATTTAACAGCCTGGGCATTGATGAAGCAACAAGCCCCTTTTTCAGAACGAGCAGATCAGCAAGATCAGCAAGCGTCATTGCATCGCTAAAGCCCCGGTCAAAACGTGCGACAAAAACGATTAGCACGAGCTTGTCATTGGCATTCAAATCACTGCATTTCGACGAAATAATATTTTCAAGCATTTGCGCACAACCACTTTTATCATGTCTAAATAGACTATATCAATTCAACAGTGAAATATACGTTACGTCTAGCGTTATATATAACGCTATGTTTAACGTTATATATAGCGTTATACTAATGATTGAATTTCGCTGTTGAAGTATAATTTCTCTGGTAGGCAAATTAGGATTTTATGGAAGCAGGGTGTAGCCGATGAATAGCCCAATCACATGGCTTAGAGATGCGAATGAGTGTAATTACGCCGCTGATTACCTAGAGCGCAAGGTAAACCGCCGGGAGCGTGATTGCATCGGAAAAACGGATATATACTTGAACCAGAGGAGCGATAATCGAAGGGTAGCTGAGGCTTGGATTCACGCACTATCCGCAGCAGATCACACCAGAATAATTACACGTCTACAGGGTAATTTGCGCCAGCGTCGCCTTCAAAAAAGCACAAATCAACGACGACTCAACCTGTCTGATGAAGCCTGCAAAGCTCTGAAAAAGCTCACGATAGAGCACGGTAAAAGTCCATCAGAGACAGTTTCAATATTGCTACTCAACTCACCTGAGCAAATCGAAGCGCTGAGAGATAAATGGAACGCAGAGCAAAAGAGGAAGACCGATAGCTATCTATTCGAAAGCCTAAGATTAAAGCAGAGTCTGAAAACGAAAAACCTCGAGATACGCGAGCTTCATAAGCACCTACGCCAACACATCCGAGCACTAGAAATGTGGAAGAGCTCAATGGGAGACGATGTGCCACCATTCGAAGAAGAGCCCGAGCTCCTCGATAACGATGTCAACAACCTGCTTGAGCGTTTACTAAAAGCAGTGGACAAGCAGGTGCAGCTCCTGAAGTCGCTACCCGAATAGACGGACACACTCAACTTTGGCCATCCTTATTCAGCGACACAGACACCTGGATTCCAAAAAGTATTCCACATGAAATTTGAACCTAAACTTATCAATATTTATCAAGCAGTTACGAACCCTGTTCAGATTACCCCGGCCCACCAAATAAGCAAGACCTAAGACCCTGATTATCCTCGTGATTTTCAGGGTTTTTTGTGCCCTAAATTTGAGACTGTCGGAAAAGTGTCAGATTCACTTCGTTACGATTTACGTATTACCAACTCACCAAGCTTTCATTCCAACCATGTTCAGGCAGGAGCGCCTAGCCATGGGGTTAGTGATCACCGCTCTTTTACCTAACGACAAACACTCTTTGCGTTCGCCTTCAGGCCGCTGAAGTTGATCGGCAAAGCGTCCGCGCTAATCATTGAGTGCTGCCAGCACTCATCTGCCGCGCGGTCCGTCCTCGTCTAACCTGGCAGAGGTCAGCATCTTCAAAATAACCAACGCAAACGCCCGGCTCTTGGTCTCGTTATCCAGCACTTCCAGCGAGAGTTTCTCGTGGTCGGTCATGGCGTCGAGCACAGTATCTAGCACGCGCTTGGGGAACAGGCCGTGCATCACTTGCTCCACCGAGTGGTTGTCCACCTGGGCCATCACATCTTGCTGACGGCTGATGCGCTGGGCGATGCCGGTGAGGAACTGGAGCTGGTCGTCGTCGCTCACCTCGGCACCGAAGATATCGTTCAGTGCTTCGATGATTTCCGACAGGCGCTTTTTTTCCGGGTCATGCGGCTTACCGCTGCCAACATCGCTGCCGGGCTTGAGGGTGTATTCGCCGCCTTCTTCGCTTAAACGCAAGCGGTGTTCGGCTTGCTTGCTGAGGCGATAGTGGGTCAGTTGCAGCTCGCCAACGTCCACGTCCTCTTGCTGCAAGCGATCGTAGCGAAGCAACGGGTACAAGTTTCTTGCATATACGCAGAGCTGCTCCAGCTCGCGGTCCTCGTAAGGCACAATCTGCGAGAGAAACTCGTACAGACGCACAAAGCTTTGCAGGTTCTTGCGAAACAGGTCGAGCTGGTCGATCTGCTCTCCGGCTTCTTTCAATGCGTGTTCGGCTTTTTTCAGGCCAGCGCTGTCGCCATTGGCTTCCGCTGTACCTTTGAAATGCAGCGCTTGTTCGCGCGATTCCAGCGAGAAGGCATAACGCTTGGCAAAGCGTTCCTTGGCCGGAGTGCAGTAATAGGTAAGCTTGCTGGCCGCCGCTTTAGGGTTGAAGAAGGCCATGGCGAACGCCTCGACCTCCTGCCAGTAATAGATTCCCTCGGCGTCCAGTTTCTTCTGCAGGTCATAAATGATCTGCGGGTCGGTCACGTCGGTCAGCTCGGCCTTGGTGTAGTACGGTAAGAAAGCGTCGAGAATATCCTGCGACTCGTTGAAGAAATCGAGGATGAAGGTGTCCTTGCTGTCACCGAAGGTGCGGTTCAATCGCGACAGGGTTTGCACGCAGTCCACGCCCTGCAGTTTCTTGTCCACGTACATAGCGCACAGCTTTGGCTGGTCGAAGCCGGTCTGGTACTTGTTGGCGGCGATCATCACGTTGAAGTCCTGGGTGTCGAAGGCCTTGGCCAAATCGCGGCCATTCAGACCGGCGTTAAGCAGGCTGCTGCTTTCCGTCACCTCTTCGGGGATCACCTCATCGGGTAAAACGCTGCCAGAGAACGCCACCAGTGGGTGCACATCGTTGTAACCCATCTGCTGCACGTAAGACTTCACCGCCAACTGGTAGCGCACCGCTTCCTGGCGGCTACTGGCAACGACCATGGCCTTGGCCTGGCCACCCAGCAGACCCCGTATATTCGCGCGGAAGTGCTCGACGATGATTTCGACCTTCTGGCTGATGTTGTACGGGTGCAATCGCACCCAGCGAGCCAGCTTGATACGGGCCTTCTTGCTATCCACCTCGTCGTCCGCTTCCTCCCCGTTGGGGTGAGCAATCTTCCAGGCGGTGCTGTAGGTGGTGTAGTTGCGCAGCACGTCGAGGATAAAACCCTCCTCAATGGCTTGGCGCATGGAGTAAAGGTGAAACGCCTCCGGCTTGTTGCTTGAGCTGGCCGGCAGCGTCGGGTCGGCCGGGCGACCGAACAGCTCCAGGGTCTTGGCCTTGGGCGTGGCGGTAAAGGCGTAGTAGCTGATGCGCTCATTTGGTTGGCGCGCCTGCACGGCGGCGTCCAGCAGCTCTTCGGCACTGACTTCTTCCCCTTCCAGGGCATCACTGCCGAGAATCTGTTTCAGCTTGCTGGCCGACGAGCCGGTTTGCGAGGAATGCGCCTCGTCGGCGATCACTGCATAGCGTCCGCTGGCCAGCTTGGGATACTTGTCCAGGGCATCGAACAGCGCCGGGAAGGTCTGGATGGTGACGATGATGATGCGCGTCTGCTCAGCCAGCGCCTCGGCTAACTGCTCGGATTTACTCTGGTTGCCGACATCACGGCTGATCGGCTTGACCACGCCCTGGGCGTGCTCGAACTGGTAGATGGTGTTCTGCAACTGGCTATCCAGAACCGTGCGGTCGGTGACCACGATCACCGAGTTGAAAAGCCGTTGGCCGTCAGCGTCGTACAGCGAGGCCAGTTGATGGGCGGTCCAGGCGATGGAGTTGGACTTGCCCGAGCCAGCGCTGTGCTGGATCAAATAACGCTTGCCCGGCCCTTCAACGCGGGTGGTGTTGATCAGCTGGTTGACCACTTCCCACTGGTGGTAACGCGGGAAGATCATGGTCTCCTTGGTCACCGGCGTGCCGTCAAAGCCTTCACTGGTTTTCTTCTCTAGGTGCAAAAAGCGCCCCAGCACCTTGAGCCAGGCATCCGGCTGCAGCAGGCGCTGCCAAAGGTAGCCGGTGGCGTATTGGCTGTCATCTTCCGGTATCGGGTTGCCCGCACCGCCTTCCGCACTGCCGAGGTTGAACGGCAGGAAGAAGGTGTCTTTACCCGCCAACTTGGTGGTCATCGCCACTTCGTTCTGGCCCACGGCAAAGTGCACCAGCGCGCCACGCCTGAAGGTCAGCAGTGGCTCGGGCTTGCGCGTCAGTGGGTCTTTGACTGGGCGGTCGTTACGGTACTGGCGCTTGGCGTTTTCCACCGACTGCTTGAACTCGCTTTTTAGCTCAAGCGTGGCGGTGGGGATGCCGTTGACGAACAGCACCAGATCCAACCGTGGGTTGTAGCTCTGCCCTCCGCTAGCCGCATCACGCGCATGGGGTGAGTAAGACACCTCCGGTACCACGCGCAAGCGGTTGCACTGGTAGCGCTTGAGGGTATCCGGGTTCATGCCGTGGTCGGGCTGGAAGCTGCACGTCTCAATCTTCACCCCCGGCAACTTAAAGCCGTGGCGCAAAACATCCAGGGTGCCGTTCTGTTCCAGCTCGCGCACCAGCTTCTGCACCAGCACGCCGTCCGGATCAGTCGGGTTGGCCTTGGCGAACTTGTCCCAACGCTCGGGCCAGGCCTCCTTGAAGTACCCCAGCACATCCTCGATATACAGCGCAGTGCGGCGGTCGTAACCGCTGGCCGTACCGACTAGCCAGCCTTGAGCAGCCAGGGCGTCAATAATGTCGTTTTGAAACTGTATTTCGCGGCTATCTGCCATACCTACCCCTAGCTGTCTTACCCCGAACTGAACAAGAGCCGCTCTCCTTACACAAGAAAACTCTTATGTAAACATAGGGCCTCAAATTTACATATGGATTTTCATATGTAAATTTGAGCCTGCTCTCTTACACACGCTCTTAGCCGCCTAAAAATCAGCTATTAAATAACTGCACATATCGAGAGAAGAAAAATATCCGATTACGTTGGTACCCAGTGATTTCAACCAGCATCTGATCATCGGCCATTTTTCGCAGTAACGCCGATGCTGTTTGGTGGCTTACCTGAAGTATTTCGCTCGCCTGAGTGGCCGTTACCGCCGGGCGACGGTAGAGATGTTTAAGCAATGTCTGAACATTCTCCGCACGCTTGCCGTAACCAAAAGCCAGTGCATCCATCTCCTGGCGCAGTGCCAAAATACCTTCAAAAGTCTTTTTGCCCTTGCCGGCAGTTTCGATGACCGCAGAGAGGAAAAATTTGACCCAGTGTTGAATGTCGTTTGAAAGACGCACGCGCATCAATGCGTCGTAATAGCTGGCACGGTTGCGCTCGAAAAAATCGGAAAGGTACAACGAGGGCTTGCGCAGTAACCCCTTATTGACCAGGTAAAGCGCAATCAGTAATCGACCAATACGGCCATTACCATCCAGAAAGGGGTGAATGGTCTCGAACTGATAATGGCTGATGGCAATACGTATAAGCTCTGGTACATCGACCTGCTCGTTGTGCCAGAACAGCTCCAGCTCGCCCATCAGATCTGGCACTTCCGATGGGTGCGGCGGGATAAAAGCCGCATCAGCCAGGCTACTACCGCCGATCCAGTTCTGCGATAACCGGAACTCACCTGGCGTCTTATGCTCACCTCGCACGCCCTGCATAAGGATGGAGTGGGTGTACTTGAGTAATCGGTTGGACAGCGGAACGTGCTGCAACTCTTCCACCGCCTCGTTGATAGCCTGAATGTAGTTCTGCACCTCCTGCCAGTCGTCGCGCTTCTCCGGTGCAAGCTGACTACTGTCCAGCACAGCTTCATCCATCTCCGTCTGCGTGCCCTCGATGCGCGATGAATTGTTGGCCTCCTTGGTGATGTGCATCTGAATAAACAGTTCCACATCCGGGACGATCAAGGTGAAGGCATCCAACTCAGCCAAGGCGCGGGAGGCACGCTCCAGCAGGGTGTTGATTTTCGGGTCTTCCCAGCTCCACTCGCGGTTGACTGTTAGCGGGCTGAAGCTCTTGTATTGATACTGTTGCAGCCACGCACCCGCTTTGAACTCTTCAAACTTCATAAGGCGTTCCCCACTGCCGACTGTTGGTTGTCACCGTGCTCAGGTCATAGCGGTTGGCAGGGCCGACTAGCCAGCCTTGAGCAGCTAGGGCGTCGATAATGTCCTGCTGAAACTGAAATCCCCTGCTGTCAGCCATTTTGCTGGTCCTTTTCCCAAACATCCTACCGAGGTTAGATACGCCAGATACCCTCGGCGATCCCCGCTAGCCTTTGCTGGCGCTCATCGATTTGCTCAAGCCCCCAGCACTCTTCAGTAGCCAGCTCGTGGGCCAGGGCGATCTTAGACTGCTGGTAAATCTTGATTTTGCTGGCAAATGGCATGTTCGAGGCGCCGATATTCAGCTTGCCGCCGAGCAGCGTCAGATTGCCCCAGCGATTGATATACAGCGCATGCTGATCTGCATCTTCGCCCAAAGTATCTCGCCAAGCAGGCGATAAGGTCTGCGGCATGATGTGCTCGATATGCACACCCAGGGTGTTTTGCAGCGTCTTCTCTTCCGGTGAAAGATGGTTCTCGATACCCCGAAAGATGTAGTTAACGATGTAATGCCGTCCCATCGACTGATTACGAAACGCCAGAACGAACTCCGCACTGCTGGGCGACGCCGCTTCGAGAATCTTGCTTGCCTCAACTAGGCCTGCGGCACCTTGACTCGCCAGCACTTTAGCTGCCTGGTGGTAAACCTTTTCCAATTCCTTGGAATCCTTGCTGCAAATGGTGCTGTAGCGGAAAGTCAGCACTTCACACAAGCGGGCAAAGTCACGCAAAGCCTCGTTATTCAATACGGCAGAGCCAGCCAGGAGTGCGGAATAGCACATACTGGCTCGCAGGGTGTTGAGATTCTGGTACACCTCGCGCACGGCGTTGTCGCTTACCAACTCAGGTTTGATGAACTGGCCGTAGAAACGCGACATCTGCTTTAGATCTTTAATCAGCTGTTTGACGCCCCGGCTGCTGACCTCCTTCTTGAATAGGGCAAAGACGTCGTCCTTCTGCACCTGAGCATGCTGGGTCAGCAGGTAGTGGCGCAGAAAGCGGGTAATATCTCCGCCTTCCAGGTTGTCGATGATCTTGTCCCAGTCCTCGGCCAGGGCCTCGACCGACTCATTGGTCTTGGCTGCAGCGGCCAACAGGTGATTTTTCAGCAAATCACCCGCCGACAGCGCCAAGCCACGATCATTCAGGGTTTCGAAGATAATGAAGGCATTGGCGATATCCGGCACATCGATGACTACGAACTCCAGGCCGGTCATGATCTTGCGCTCTATCTGCTCAAGCGCCTTCAACGGGTTGTCACTGGCCGCTAGTAGCTGATTCAGATAGCCAGCCAAACGCTCGGTATTTTCGATCATGCGCTTGTTACGGTTCAGCTCATGGCTGTCGAGCTGGCGAACGGTTGCCCAATCACGGCGCGAAGAGTCTTCAGGCCCACAGAGAATAAAATCTGTAAATACCTTGGCGTTGGCATTGCCCGGGCGAAACTTGAAGCGCAGATCAGGCTCGGCGTAGGCGTTCTCCAGGAACTGCTGTACCCGCCCAACCAAGTCGGGTTTCAAGTGCTGATACTGGTCGCGAATCAAGCCAAGCAGCAAAATGATGGTGGTCAAGCGTTGCTGGCCATCGATGACCTCTGGCCGAGCCTGGTCAGGTGAGCACAACACCACAGAGCCCATAAAATGATTGCTACCCAGGGTTTCGACGATGTCATGCCACAGCTCATCAACCTGCTCAAACTCCCACGCATAGGGACGCTGATAAGCAGGGATGGTCAGTTGGCGGTTGGGCACGCCCAGTAATTTGTTCAGGTTGGTTTTATCGACATTTATGATCATGCTGCTTCCTTGGTGATCGCTAGCGCCCCTTGGGCGGTCATACTCGTGTCGAAGTGCTGGCTGGCTCGGTTCGCTCTAAACCATAACGCACACTCATATATGATTTCGAGAGGCCTGCAGGGTCGTTCTCGAGTCGCTTATCAACTCATCGACCAAATCAAACCACTCCGAAATATCATCGAATTGAAAAGTAAGAATGGGATTGAATCGTTTGGCAATGGTTGAAAAATGATTGGAGCCATTCTCAGGCGAATACTGCCTGCGCAAGTCATCAAGCAAGAGGCCATCGCAGTCGATGCTAAGGTCCGCAGCAATACTCTCGAAATCACCATCGCCTCTCACCTCGAACCCCAGACTTAAGGTCACAACTATTTCAGGGCAGTGGTCCGGGTCTTCGCAGACTTCATCTATGGCTTCAAGCACCTCCCCCAAACCGATCAAGGCATTAGCGCTCAATGCTTTGTTCCGCCAAGACAGCAAGGTTGCTCGCAACCGCAGCAAATCAGCACTCATAAGAGAGCACCTCAGTATCAAGTCCAGCGCGTCGGTCATAGCCGCTGGCGGTGCCGACCAGCCAGCCTTGAGCGGCCAGGGCATCGATAATGTCTTGTTGAAATTGCGCTTCCTTGCTGCCCGCCATTACACGGCCTCTTCTACTAATTCGGGAATAGGCGCGCTGGCCGGTGGCTGCCAGCCGCGTACGTCGATCTTGCCGGTGACGGCGGCGGAGATTAGGGCGGAGCGACGCTCTTGAAGAAGCGCTATCGTGTTTTGCGCTTCTCCAAGCATCGAGTTGAACATTTCGGTTTTTTGGATCAAATACTCAGCGATGATCTTCTGCTCACCCTGCGGTGGCATTGGCACAATAATGCCCCGAATATCTTCCACGTTTACTCGTTTGAAGGTCGAACCGATCATCAGGTTATCAAGCTGAACCATAACGACTGGTGAGCGCAAAACGGCCTGCAAGTAATCACTCGAAAGCCATTCGTATTGTTTTTTCAGCACACACACGTCTTGCCCCATGGCAAAAGGAGGATGCCAATTAGCGACTTGTGCCACCTCACCAACCGTTGCGTTACGACTGAATATTAAATCGCCTGCAACAAGCTCTCGACCGCCCTCAATAAGCTGCCGGTAAAATACTTCCGTGGTCTGCTTTGCGTTATCGAGAGCGACATAACGACTCTGTACTTCACGAATACTCGCGAGAGGAATGCCTTCGTCCACAAACTCGGCGGTGATGTGCTTGCAGTCTGTTACTGACCAATACCATTTCAGACCGGCCACCACCCAATGCGCCGGCACCTCGCCTAGCCACTCCACGCCGGAGTCTTTCATCGGCACCGTGGGGTCGAGACCTTTGGTGACGGTGCGGGAGATCACGGCCTGACGCTTTTCCTTGAGCAGTTCGATCAGGCGCTGCTGCTCTTCGATCAGGGCATCGATTCGGGCGGTTTCGTGGTCGAGGAAACGGGCGATTTGGGTTTGTTCACAAGCAGGTGGAATTGCGGTGAAGAGTCGTCCAAAAGACTCCGGGTAAAGCCTTAACCGAGAATCCATAATCCCTGCGGAGTGCGTTTTGAAATACCTAATGCACTCATCTGAGCGCACCAGGTAATCAAGAAACTCAGGTACAGATCCATCCGTCACATAAAAAACGCAGTACGCAGGGCTGACAATTCCTCTCTGCCAAGAAAAACCAAGTCCCCGATTCCAGGCAAGCATGATGTTAATGACAAGGTCGCCTGCCTGGCACACTTTGTACCCTTCAAGAGACTCCGCGCGTGATAAGTGATCACCTTCATCTAGCGTCTCAGACCGTGGCTTTATCCCGAAATAAGCGGAAACGGACAAAAGCTCCTCAGATCCATCTGTACTGCGCTCAGCCCTTTCCACAAAAACATTCTTAAACCGCTTTAGCGCCCAGTGATCTGGAAACTCGCCAAGCAGTTCAACGCCGGAATGCTTGTACCCCGGATATGAAGGAAAACTCATGCCGATAGCCCTTCAATCATCTGCTTGATGCGGTCTGTGCAGGCTTTGAGGTCGCGGTCGATCTCGGCCAACGCACGCGGTGCCTGGAACACATAGAAGTGTCGGTTAAAGGGGATCTCGAAACCGACAATACCGACTTCGCCATCCAGCGCATCGGTTTTGCTTTCGTCGATCCAGGCATCCGGTACATGGGGGATAACTTCGCGCGCAAAATACTCGTACACCGATTCGCCCAGCGGCACGTTCTCGTTGTCGCGCAGACCGGCGTCGGCTTCCGGCTGGCCTTTGACCATGCAGATATCGGCCTCTGGGTCGCGCTCGCTCAGGGCGCTCATCAGGGCTTTTAGCTCCGGCGTGCTAAGGCTGACGCTGTGCGCAGCCAGGGCTTTTTTCAGCAGCTTGATGAACTGCTCGCGGTTGCGGTGCAACTGACTGGCGTCCATCGCTTGCAGGGCGGCCAGCAGGTGCTGCTGAGCGGCGCTGTCGAGTTTTTGCAGGGCTTTTTCTTCCAGCGCCTTAGCGATGCGTTCGCCACTGGTTTGAAAGTTCAGGCGCAGCGGGCGTTCGACGGTGATACGGCGGTAGCCGAAGGCGTCGATGAGGAAGATTTTGCTCTGCGCGGTTTGCTCAAAGCTGCCATACAGGCGCACCAGCTCGCTGATTTGATCCTCGGTGATGTACTGGCGCTTGCTGCCGAGCGATTTGCGCATCTTGGCGAAGTGCTGGCTGCCGTCGATCAGCTGCACCTTGCCCTGGCGCGCGCTGGCTTTGTGGTTGGAAAGAATCCACACATAGGTGGCGATGCCGGTGTTGTAGAACATGTCGGTGGGCAACGCGACGATGGCTTCGACCAGATCGTTCTGCAGCAGGTAGCGGCGAATCTCCGACTCACCTGAACCCGCGCCGCCGGTAAACAGTGGCGAGCCGTTGAGGATGATGCCAATGCGCGAGCCGCCGTCGCGCGGGTCACGCATCTTGCTGACCAAGTGCAGCAGAAACAGCAGCGAACCGTCGGACACACGCGGCAGGCCCGGGCCGAAGCGTCCGTCGAAGCCTTTGTGGCTGTGCTCGTCGGCAATCTGCTTCTGCACCTTCTTCCATTCCACGCCAAACGGCGGGTTGCTAAGCATAAAGTCGAAGTGGTGCTCGGGGCCAGCCAGTTGGTCGTTGGACAGGGTATTGCCCAGCTTGATGCTGGTCACGTCCTGGCCCTTGATCAGCATATCTGCCTTGCAGATAGCGTAGGACTCGGGGTTCAGCTCCTGGCCGTGCAGAGATACGGTGACCTTGTCGCTGATGGATTGGATGTACTCATCACCCTCGGATAGGAAGCCACCTGTGCCGGCGGTGGGGTCATAGATGGTGACGATGCTATTGGGCGCGAGTTTATGGTCCTGATCGGTGATCACCAGCGAGGTAGTGAGGTGCACGATATCGCGCGGGGTAAAGTGCTCACCGGCCGTTTCGTTGGAGCTTTCCGCAAACTTACGGATCAGCTCCTCAAAGATGATGCCCATGCCAAAGTTGCTGATGAACTCGGGGCTCAGGTCGGTGGCGGCGAAACGCTGCACCACCTGATACAACAGGTTGGCGGTTTCCAGCTGCTGGACGAAATCTTCAAAGTGGAAATGCTCGAAGATCTCGCGAGCATCTTTGCTGAATGCCTGCACGTAGCTCATCAGGTCGGCGGCGGTCTGGGTGTCGGACAAAGTGCCAAGGGTCAGCGGCGATGCGTTGAAGAACTGCTGGCCAGCAGCACGCAGCAGTAGGCGCTCACGTACCATATCAGGCCGACCTTCCTGCGCGCAGGACTCACTAATTACCGCCTCTTTGCTCGGCTCAAGCACGCACTCCATTCGCCGCAGCAGGGTGAAGGGCAGAATAATGCGGCCGTACTGAGACTGCTTGAAGTCACCGCGCAGCAGGTCTGCGATGGACCAAAGAAAGGCGGCGGTTTGGGAATGGTTTTCCGTGTTCAAGCAATTGCTCCTTGGGGTGCGCGTAAATTCGCAGTGTAACTTAAATGGCGGCGCGTAAAGACGCGCTCTGGCTCGCTAAGCCAGGTTGTCCCACCGCCCGACTGAGGCCTGCGCAGTCATCAGCCAAGCCCTAAACTGAGGTGCGGTCGCGGACTAGCCGCGCCTCACAAACCGTCATTGGGCCTATTCAGACGTGATCACCGATCAGGGTGAGCACGTCATCAATAAAGCGCCCCTCAGCCGGATCGGTTCCTTCGCGCAGGTAACCCGGCAGCAATTGCTGTAGCTCGCTGCGGTCGATCGGTTGGAACTCCAACAGAGCTTCGAGCATGGCGGGACGAAGCAGGCGACGCTGGGGCGGCGTATCCGGCAAGGCAGGTCGAATGACCTGCTGATCCAGATAAAGCAGCTTCTCGCGCAGGCTGGCGCCAGCATCCTGAGCTATGCGTTCAGCATGCTCAGTCTGCTCCTCGGCAACTTGTTGAATGACCTCATCTTCGGCTTGTTCCGGTTCTGCCTCCGCCGTCGGCTCGGTACGCAGTGCGGCAAGCTCCTGAAGAAGAGGTTCTAGCTGCAGCTTGGCATTGCGGAACCAGTCCACTGACCAGATGCGGCGAATACGCCAGCCAAGCTGTTCCAGCACACTCTGGCGCAGCCGGTCGCGATCGCGGGCCGACTTGGCTGAGTGGTAGGTCGCGCCGTCGCACTCAATGCCCATAAGGTAGCGGCCGGGTTGGCCAGGGTCGCGCACGGCAAGGTCGATAAAAAAGCCAGCGACACCTACTTGCGGCTCGCACTGATAGCCATGGCGCTCCAAGGCGTCGATAACTGCCACTTCAAAGTCACTGTCAGGCGCTTTACCTGTTTCCTGGGTGTGTGGCATGTGGCCGGACTCGGCGAACTGCAAAAAGTCTCTGAGAGCCAGTACGCCGCGGCTGGAGGTGCCGGTCGCCACCACGTCTCCGGAAGTGAAGGACGCAAATACCTGCATGCGTTTCTTGGAGCGGGTAAACAGCACGTTCAGACGACGCCAGCCAGCGGCTCCGTTGATCGGGCCAAAGCGCTGCGGCACGCTGCCGCCAATCTCCATCGGGCCGTACGTGGTGGAAATGTAGATAACGTCACGTTCATCACCCTGGACGTTTTCCAGGTTCTTGATGAATAGCGGCTCATCGTTTTCTTCGTTGCGGCTGAAGGCCTCCTGCAACGCCATATTTTGCTTGGCCAGTTGGTCCAGAGCGCGCTGAATTTGCTCAGCCTGCTTGACGTTCATGGCGACGACACCAAGCGACTCGTCGGGGCGGTGGAGCAGATGGTGCTCGATGGCCTTGGCAACCACCTCGGCTTCTTCAATGTTGCGCTGCTCAACGAACCGGCCGCGCGTCACCCGCACAAACTTCACCCCGAATTCGTTCGACTCGCGGTTTGGTGACGGGTAGACCACCAGATTGCTGTCGTAAAACGCCCTATTGGAAAAGGCGATCAGGCTCTCATGACGCGAACGGTAGTGCCAGCGCAATCGGCGCAGCTTAAACAGCGGCATAGCCGCTTCGAGGATGCTTTCTGAATCCTGCGCCAGAGAGGTCTCGTCACTGTCTTCGTCGTCATCGCCACCTTGGCGTGAGAAGAAGCTGGTGGGAGGTAGCTGTTTGGGGTCACCGACAACGACCAATTGACTACCGCGCGAGATAGCGCCCAAGGCTTCTTCCGGGCGCAGCTGTGAGGCTTCGTCCATGACGATAATGTCGAAATGGACCTTACCGGCCGGCAGGTACTGGGCGACGGCCATGGGCGACATCATAAAGCAGGGTTTCAGCCCCTGCAGAGCCTCGGAGGCACGCAACATCAGCGACCGGATGGGTACGTGGCGCGTCTTCTTGCCGGCCTCATGCGCGAGCAGCGCAAGCTGGGTACGGTCTTTAACTCGGCCAGAGTTATTGCCATCCGGCACCTTGTGCTGATCGATCTTCGCAGCCAGCTGCTCGCGTTGAAGTTTAGTGAGCTGGCTGTCAATCTCGGCGAAGCGCGCGCGAATGGCCTCTTGGTCCTTACCGGAAAACTGACCCAGCGCAGGATTGCTTTCGAGTACTTGCTTGGCCCAAAGATCCATCAGCCCCAGCAGGCAGGCCTCTTTGGTTCTATCTGCAGGAAGAGTTTGGTTTTCAACCGCGAAAATCACGGCCTCAAAACCCAAGTCAGCCAGGCGCTTGCGCAGACGACGGTATTCCAACCAATGCTCAAGCAGTTCTTCGTTTTCTGCTGCCCGTTGCAGGCGTTGCTTGATGGCGGAAAGATCATCCTGATCCACACCCTTCCACCAGTGGGCCGCTTCTATCTCCGCTTTATCGATGAAGTTGGCCGAAGCACGCTCCCAGGCCTGCAACGCACCCGCTAGCTGCTGACCTGTGGTGTTCCAATTACCAACCAACTGCTCAGCCTGCTTGGTGGTGCAGCCCGTCAATTGAGGCACCAGCAGGTGGCGTATCGACAATGTCATCACTGGGCGAATAAAGGACACTGTATGGCGCCAGGCGATTAATCGACCACGTTCCTCAGCAAGATTGTCGAAGCTGGGCAGATCGTGTCCTGCAAAGCACGCAAGGAGTTCGGCATTGTTCTGCAGGCTTATGGCGCGCTCCTGCCAACTTTCAACTGCTTGCGCGAGCGCCAGTACCCGGCCGGTGGTTGGTGCCTGCTCGTTAATTAGCGGCAATAGCGCGTCAAGCGCGCTGCCAAGCTGGTTGATGAGCCGCAGGTAAAGGCCCGCTGGAGCGAGCAAGTCTTCCGACTTGAGTTGATGCCCATCCAGAGGAAGCGTACTTTCCAACTCATTGCGATGAGACAGCACATCTGAGAGGTACTCTTCGAGCTCGCTGGCGTGATCTCGCAAGCCCTCCAGTACCTGGGGGCTTTCTTTGAGCAGATATTCTGCAATCCAAACATTGCCACCGAAGCCACGCCCGCACTTGTCACGAAGCATGCTGTACCATTCACGCAGGGCAATAAGCTCGCTGGTTTTAGTCTCCTCGTCGATGAAGTGCTCACCGAGCTTCTCGCGAAACGCCGATTCAGTTATCAGGCGATTCTTCTGACGTTTAAACGCTATACCTCCGGGCAACGCCTGAAGAGCGACCTTCAACTTAATACCTGGCCGCACCATGGTAAGAACTTCTGCCTTTGCGGCCCTCCATCCGCTCTTGAACCAGCGGAATAACGAGTCATCTGCCAGCACTCGTTGCAAGTCCTCCAGCCGTGTGTGGCTAGGCAGACGATCGATAGTGAAGACACTGGAAGATTGCTCTTCGAGCTGTTTGATGTCCGCTAGAAGCTCGCTTAGCTCGGAAAGCACACTGTCTAGAGTGTCATCTTCAAAGCGCTTGTGACGCCACTCCGCTAGGGCAACAGGCATCTCTAGCAACAGCTCAAGCAATAGGCACATCTGCTCTATGCCCTGCTTATCAGTACGCAGTGACTGGACGGTAGCTGTTTTTGTGATGATTTGAATCAGTCGCTGGGCCCTGGGCGCCTCCTCGATGAGCTCTTTGGCCTCTAAAATCAACTCAAGAAGGTCATCCAGTTTCAGGCCGCTGTTGTCATTGTGCTGTCGAATTTTCGCGCAAGACTGCTTAATTGTGTCGAGGGCATCAGGTGAGGCGATAACGCTGGAGTGCAAGGCCTCGCTCAGGCTGACCTGCTGCTCCATCAACTGGTCCATGCCTACGAGCCAGTCTTGGAGTGCTTCACAGCTGGCCGTATCGAGCCGGTTGATTAGATCCCAATCTTCATCACCTTTCGGCATAGGCATCGCCGAGAGCGCATCCGCCAGGTGCCGGATGGCATCAGGTGAGAAGGTTGCAACCTCGGCTGTTTGAAGCTCGCCGGAGGCCTGGGTGCGCGCTACGTTCAGCTCATCAAGTGCCGTTACTGCGTTTTTCAACTGGAGCAAGATGTCGGATTGCTCAAGCCCGCTTATCTGCGTTTTGGTACAGCCAAACCATGGGTGGGTCTCCAGTTGACCAGTCTGGCCTGCTTCTTCAGCTGTTTTTGTGTAAATGTGGGCGAAGTAACCCGCTTGCTCATGAATCTGGTTTTTATCCAGATTGGCTGCGTTAACCGGGTGGAAGTCGGTAGGACGGATGGCAAGGCTTTCACGCAGGCGGGTGGCCTGCATCAGTATCTGATGCGCAGTTAAACCAGTGCTTGCATGCAGAGCATGCAGTTGCCTGACATGCTCATTGAGCTGCTGCTTTAATCGCTCGTAATTATTGATCAGGTCGTTCAGCTGACGCGGTTGTCGATGGCTACCACGATTACTTATGCGCTGCCCAATGCTCGTGGCTACCGCGCTCTTCTGACTCTTGTGACTGTGTAGCTCCAAGCAAAAATCACCTAGCCCGGCGCGCGTGAGCCTATTTTTAACAACCTCCAACGCTGCCCGTTTTTCGGCTACGAAGAGCACCTTTTTTCCCTGCGCCATGGCGGCAGAGATCATGTTGGTGATTGTTTGCGACTTGCCGGTGCCTGGGGGCCCCTCGATTACCAAGTCTTCACCACGCATTACATCGACCAAGGCGCTGTGCTGCGAGCTATCAGCATCATCGATCAGAGGATAGTTTTGATGCACATCCTGAAGCTCGTCGATAGCGTGCTCGCTGCTGAAGCCACTGGCGGTGGACTCGGGTCGTTCGCTATCGGTGAGGCCAATCAGACGCTGCACTAGACTGCTTTGGAGTATGGCCTGATTTTTACCGGGCTCTAGATCCAGGTACATCATTAGCTTGCCGAACTCGAATAGACCCAGGGAAGCAAAACGGTGCAAATTCCAACCAGGCTTCAATTCGAGAACGGTGTCCCGCACACGAGCGAAATATTCTTCCGGAAGCAGATCTTCAGTAATACGCGGCAGAGCAATACCAAAGTCGCGGCGTAACTTTTCCCGGAGCGATAGGTTCGTGAGAATGTCCTCGCCGGTATACACAACCTCATAGTCGAAAGTCGCTGTTTTAGGGTTGAGCTTTCCTTTCTCCAGGCGGACGGGTAACAGCATGAGAGGAGCCAGGCGCGCGCTGTTCTTCCCGACTAACGACTCATCCCATTCGAGAAAACCGAATGCTAAATAAAGAATGTTGGCACCGGTTTCATCCAGCGATAAACGTGACTGTGTATGCAGTATCTGCAGTCGTGACTCAAGTTCGGAGGGGTAGTAAAGCGTTTGAATCGCATCGTCAGCGTGCTTGTCGCAGGGATCCTCTGATCCCGTTGGCAGCTCGTAGCTGGTTTCCATACCCAGGATCTGCGCCCAGGTTTCAGCAGTCGGCGGTTTCTTCAGCTCGCTCACACTGCCTGTTTGCTCGTCGTATTTGAGATAGCCTTGCTCAATCAACTGACGCTCAGTCGGTTCGGGAACCGGCGCGAAGCGCATGGTCTGCTCGCTGGTCAGAGACTCAAAAAGCTGATCGGGAAGCTCATCGATAATTCGTGCGAAACGCTTGGAGCGAGCATGCGAAAAATTAAGCAGTCTGTTTCTTGCACTGAGGTCTAAAAGGCGGCTGCGCAGTTTTTCCAAGCTTTCTGGACTGTCGCTGGCAGGTTCCTCAAGATCCTCCCAACTGCTTTGGTTGTCGACTTCGCTCTGTTGCCTGTCGGCTTTCCAGTTTTTATCAAAACGAAACACCGAGCCGCCACGGCCACTGCCTTTCTGCAGTTTACCTAGCGCAATCAAGTCTTCTCGAAGTGACCAATAGTCTTCGTCGGTAACCACAATGTCATGCAGCTCTGCCCTGTGATCAAGGCGCTGCTTCAGCGTTTTGTTACCTACTGCGGCTCCATCTCCTGGCACCAACTCCAATATCCAGTCCTGTATGAGCGTCCTTTCATTGACTGCCAAAGGTCGGTTGGCTGGGGGCTGTGCCGTCATGTAAATCATCCATTGGGTAACGTTAATGCAGATGCAGGTCTGGATTGTCGGGACAAAGGGCTTGAAGGCGGGACATTTGGAACGTCTCGAGCGCTGCACTGGCAGAAGCCATCCTTGGTGTCATGCGGCAAACTGTGACTGCGTTCGCATTACAGTAACGTGCAGGGCGACCGTGGTAAAGATAGAGCGACTTATAACTAAGCAAAGCGTGCAGTAACGCCGCGCTGCGACTGGCGTGGTGGTTACCGATATCCTTATGCTGTCCTGAATACTGCTGCAATGGC